>Ga0302191_10000905_pt1 | contig 19076 bp, 20 predicted proteins | sample II_Bog_E3_1_FD_198775 | JGI IMG/M metagenome (GOLD analysis project Ga0302191, IMG submission 198775) | Peat permafrost microbial communities from Stordalen Mire near Abisko, Sweden - II_Bog_E3_1 | ecosystem: Environmental > Terrestrial > Soil > Wetlands > Peat | place: Sweden: Abisko...
TAACATAAAACAATCATATAGTGACATTTGAAACGTAAAACCTTAGCTACTGATTTACTGCCCCTCGTTTCCTAACGAGGGGCTTATGGTCGTTCGTTTGTAACGAAATATTAACACAAAACAATCATATAGTGACATTTGAAACGTAAAACCTTAGCTACTGATTTACTGCCCCTCGTTTCCTAACGAGGGGCTTATGGTCGTTCGTTTGTAACGAAATATTGATAAAAATCAGTCATATAGTGACGTTGGAAACGTAAAACCACTTACCCCCTCGTTAGGAAACGATGGGGAGAGTGTTAGTTGCTGATTCTTTCTATTGGATAATCACTTTTTTTCGGAAGAAATTTATAATTATATCTTTGATTATTATGTATTTGAACTTTCATGTCAATCGTTTACCAAAATAAAATCTGGTGATTGAATAGCCTGTGAGTAGCCTGCGAGAAGCCAGCGAGTAGCCAGCGAGTAGCATGCAAGAAACCAATGAGTAACCTGTGAGTAGCCTGTGAGTAGCCTATCATATAATAAGGAGATAATAAGTATATAATAAGGTAATAAAATGATAATAATATATATCTATATAGGATCTTATTATATCCTTTTTAGTTTCTTATTATATTCTTATTTGTTGTTTAGCTTTTGACAGGTTACTCACAGGCTACTCATAGATTATGTACAGGCTACTCGCTGGTTTCTCGCTGGCTACTCGCTGACTACTCACAGGTTATTCACAGGTTATAAACTTTCAAAAGGAGCAGTTGAAAAAATAATGTCGTTCGTCTCATCAATAAACCTGTTTCGAAAGCTTCATTGCCAGGTTTTACTTTTTCTTTTTTAAAGACCGACCTCATAGAATTATAGGGAGAGTTTATTAGTGAAATGAATAAACAGTTCCGACAGGGCTTGATTGGAGTTACAATATTTATTTCAGAATTTATAAACGGTTATTGATTTAAAGCGTTGAAATTATGTCTGTCAGATGTATTTCAACTAAATGTTTAAACTATTGGAAAACGAAAAAAATCCACTTACATTTGTATAAAATACGAGATTAATGCCCTAATTGTTAGTTTACATAACTGCTAAAATCACCCGGATTTTTTTGTTTTGGGGAACTGACCTGAATGAAAACAGGGCGCACGTACACGTAGGGAAAAGAGGTACTGAAGAATTATGTAAAATCTGGTATGCCTACAGTAACTATGGAAACAGGAGGCAGTCTTACAACAAAACAGCAGGTACAGGTTTTAGAAATAGCTCCTTCCTACCGTGAGAAGTTGTTAAGACAATGGAAACATTTTAAGACCGGTCAAAAAATAAGAATGATAACTATAAAAAAATAACGGTATGAAGAAAGCTGAAGGGTTTTGGGGTTCATTACCCAGGATTAAGAATATTTCCTTTCCGGTGCGGGGAAGGATGCAGGTAGATCTGAATGATGGAAGAGTTATTGTTGTTCCTCTGTCAGCCTTTCCAAGTATACAGAAACTATTAAACAAGAACGGGAAAAATGGTTCCTTATAGGTGGAGGGATATCCTTTGATAAAAGCAACGAAGTTATTCATATTGAACAGATACTCGGCAATTACGACAATTACAGACACGAAAAACAAGCTGCAGGCTGAATCCAAGTGAATACACTTAGGAAAACCACTTCAATATTAATTAATAATTAAAGACCGTTCTGATTATAGTATCTGAACGGTCTTTTTATTCATTAAATTCCACATAAACGCAATACTTTTTTATTTCATTAAAATAATTACAGAATACGAACGGGTGTTAATAAAAAGTTTGTACTTTTGGTGCGAAAATTGATTGATTGACCTATTATGACAAAATGAGATTAACAGATGATGATAAAAAACAGTTATAAACTGTACTGATTTTCAGTCCAGGTCTCCGCTTCGCTCAGACTTGAACTATCAAGTGTGTGCAAATAATAAAACCTGGACGAGAAGGGGGAACGCAAGACTATTAACAATTAGACAAACAACTTTATGAGTACCTATTTTGAAGAATTAATGATTAAAAGATCGGACGCGGAACTAATGGAATATATAAATAACTTTGACAAATATACTCCGGAAGCTTTGATTGCTGTAGTTAATGAGTTAAAGTCAAGAGGACAATCCATTTCAGATGAAGAACTCAGGATGATAAATGACAAAGTTGAAAAAAGCAAAAAGGAAGAAGAGGAAGAAAAAATTGAAAAATCTTCAAAATCATTGATAAAGAATGTTGTAACTGACCCTGATGCTCCATTATTGTACTCACAAGTTGCAATATTGATGTTTTCAACTATTTTCACAACAATTTTCGGAGCCATACTTCTTGCATTAAACATAAAAGATACAAAGAAGAAATTGAAAGTTATCGGCATTGGGATTATTTTCACAACTTTTGCAATATTGATAAGCAATCTGGTTCCGCATCCAACTATACTAACAATGCTTGCTAATGGTGTCGGAGGTTATTTACTTGTTACTGAATTTTGGAATAAATATATAGGAAGTGGAACAAAATACAGGACTAAACCTATTTGGATTCCACTGATAATTTCATTAATTATAACAGCTTTATTATTGATCGAAATGATTTACGAATGAAAATAAACTGCTGCGAACATAACAGCCTGCATCAGTGTCAACCAGAAAAAGACATGTGTTTGCCTATTGTACAGTAGATTATACCGGAGATAAAATATATTTGATAATGTGGTGGTAATTCAGGAATGCCAGATGATGCCATCGTCCGGTAGCGTGAGAGAATGGGAAAGTAAACTTAAGATTTGTAACTAAACCGAAATAAAATGATTAACAACAAAACACTATTTGAGATTTATTTAATTTTCAGACTATTTATTTTTATTACAATCATAATTATTAGTGGAATAATAATTATTAGTGGAATAATAATTACAAGAGTACTCCTGAAAATAGATCTCGTTCAAATGATTTTTCCCAATTATGAAAGTGTTGAAGAGAATCCATTAATGTTACTTAATTGGTTTTCAGCCTTTTTTCTAATAATTGACGAGAGAATCAAGCCGGCGTTCATAGAATATCAACTTAATGAAGACGAAATCAGGATTAAAACATATAATCCACATTCAACGAGATGGGAATCTCCTTTTGTTTTATGGGGGTACAAAAAAAGAATTAAGGTATTGAAAATTAATAGAGAAGAATACACTAATTATAATCTTACTATTGGAAAGTTTGGAATTAAGAAAGAACTGAGACTCCAAAAGATAAATAATGATGGAGTTTATAAATCGGCAAACATAAATATCAGTTTATTAGGTCAAAAAAAATACACGAATCTGATAGTAGCAATTGACAGACTTAGAACTAAGATTTGTTTGAATTGAAAGTGTTGAATAAAGAAAAATTAGAGTAAAGAGTCAAATAACTATTAACCCTATGAGGGGAGTACAAGCATTTACTTACATTTGAAAGAAACAACATATTAAGAACTATGAATCAGATTGAATCACGATGAAGAAACGACTTCTTTTTTTTATTTTATTAATTTTAAGCTCGTTGAGTATGAATGCTCAGGATCTGAAGAAGATAAGTGCAGATTCTTTAGAAATGTATAAGATGGCTTATAAAATGATAAAGTCCACATTCGACAAACCACTCTATAATTACACCTATGAAAAATATGAACCCCAAAAAGTGTTTGGCAAAATAGAGCTTAGTGAGAAAGAAATGGCTGCTGTATTCGATACCTTGCAGGCTAACGCCTCTATATCCATTGATAAAACTAAATACGGTAATGACTTAAACTTAAAGGCTAGATTTCCTTTAAATTTTAATTATAAAGACCTTTGGAAGATTGGAAGAATAAATGTTCTAAATAGTAAATTGTATAATCACTTTAACAAGAAATTGGTACCAAGAGATTTTGGGTTTACTAATTTTATAAAACTGAAACCTGAACTTATAAATGGGAAAACCGTTGCAAATAATTGCATTTTTGCGGAGCTACAAAGCAGACTTGAGAAAACTTCCGAAGTGGATTCATTATGCTATGGCACGGTAGATTACAAAATCAGTTTCATTTCTGATTATAAAAAAGTGAATATTACAAAATCAGACACTTTAAAATTATACAAGATTAATAATGACAGCATTAAATTAATTGATATATTTGAAAATAAGGTTGTAATAGAAGAGTTACAAAACAATACATGTTGTACCGATATACAACTTTTAAATACCGACTCAACAGGAAGAATAGCTACTGCAAAATCTGTAACAATAGAGTACGACACCAAAGCAAATGCTTACAAAACACCTGTTAATTATGCAGGCGAAGGTTCTTTAACCCTGACGAAAGAGGTTTATGGGTTATTTAGGAAAAACCCTGAAGCGACTCTTGAGGAATTTATACCGAAATGTATTGCAGGTGAAAAAAGTGGAAACTATTCAAAATATATAATTTTAGAATCTCCTGCTCCGATTAATTCTAACTTTATGATATATACCCCGATCTATGGCTTTAACAGAGAATTTGAAGTTAGCTTAGTCAACAATACAAAATTATCAGTTAATAAATAAACGTTTATTGACAACCTGGCTCAAGTACGTGTGTGCTACGTAGGAGACAATGCCGGAGGTAAACGACCTTCTCTACATTCCCTTTCAGTTCCTATTTCCATGTTAGGCAGTCAGGATTAAAAACGATACATATATCACACTATCCTATGAAAAGATTATTTTTAATTTTAGTAGTAGTAAGTCTAATTCCTATTTATGGACAAGGGCAAACGAATTCCGTAAAACCGGAACAAACGATTTTTGCTTTTGGAGGAGATATTAATCAAAAGTTTATTCAATTTGTAGTTGATTTAACGAACAAGAAGAATCCTAAAGTTTGCTATATACCTACTGCAAGCGCGGACAATGCAGACAACATAAAATACTGGAATTTTATCTGTAAGCAACTATCGATAGAGCCTTATGTATTAAAAGTCTGGGTAAGTTCGAATCCTAAAGTTAAAACTTTTGAGGAAATTTTAGAGGAAATGGATGCGATTGTCGTTGGAGGTGGAAATACGTTGAATATGATGGGTATCTGGAAAGCTCAGGGAATAGACAGTATTCTTCTGAAAGCACTGGATAAAGGAATAATCCTTGCCGGAGGAAGTGCGGGTTCAATTTGCTGGTTTCAAAACGGTGTAAGTGATTCCCGTCCGGTCAGATTGAGTGTGGTAGACGGACTTTCATTTCTTGCTTACAGTAATTGTCCTCACTATCCGGACAGTTTAAGGAGAGAGTTTTATTATCAGCAAATAATGGATCACAGGATCAATGGAGGTTATGCTTGTGATGAACTTTCGGGTGTTCTTTTTAAAAACGGCAAATTTGTAAAAGCAATCAGTCAAAACGATATCAACAATTCATATTATGTAACGCTTAAAAACAGAACTATTCATGCTGCAAAATTAAAATCTGAAATACTGATCAATAAAGATGCCTTGCCTGTGACAGATTATAATACACTGGAGATTAATAAAACACTGAGAGATTTTCCTGAAATTTATAACCGTGAGACTCCTCTGAATGCATTTATTTCAATTAAATAGGTTTTAGTGAACGGGCGGGAATCCAGGCTCAGACAGTTATCGGGTTATTATCTAAAAGACCGTATGAGAGATACTATTCCCGATAGGAAGGTAGATGAAAAAAGAAAACAGAAGTTGTTGGATAGTGAAATAGACAGAGTTTTGATTTATCACGATTCAATAGCTGCAGTGATTAATAAAACAGGTGAAAATTTTTATGGCTTATGGAATTTCTATCGTGAAAATGGAAAGTGGGTTAGTGCAGGTGAAGATATGGGTGGTGAAACAGTCCTTGAATCGGAAATAACTTTTCGTGAGAAAGCGAAAATGCACATTGAGAAAGTACTGATGATACCCCCGAACCGGTAAGACATTATAATATAGTCAGGTAATTCAGTTGGTTAGTCATGGCTTTCCGCCTGCTTCCGAATAATTGTATTGGGGTGTGGATGCATCATTTTTGAGTGTTTATGCATCTTATGTACATTACTATAAAAGATAAATTATGGAAACACGATCAAAATTAGTATTACAAGTGTTTTCTATTCTGCATTACATTACACTGCGAAACAAAATGAAAATTATTATTGGAATTGTCTCTGTATTCATAGTTTTTGTAATGGGTTCCTGTGAAAAATCGCCTGTAAATGAGTCTTTACTTACCGGGAGATGGAGTATTATAAATGACTCAACTTTGTTACTGGGTGTTGGGCCACTCCAGACAAATATTCATTCAAACTTTATCGGAGGGCTGGCAGATGATTACGATTTTACATCTGAGGGGAATCTTTATATTAGGGAAGGAACTAATTTCGACACCCTTGCCTATACTTTTGTGTCAACCAATCGAATAAATATCATAGCATTTTCCTATAATGGCACCAGGTTTCCGGGTGGGGCAGGCATGGGTACTTTTACTATTGAAGGCCTGACAGGAAATAATGTAACGTTGGGATTATCAGAACTTACTCCTGATGGAAAAGAAATCAGAATTATTAATTTAAAAAGGTATGAATATATTTATTGAAAAGTAGTATTGGATTGTAAGATTTAAAGCGAAGAGATTTAGAGCTCAACTGCTCCTCGTTTCCTAACGAGGGGCAGTTTTTGTTTCGTTTGTAAAGATTCATAAATACAAATCAATTATGAATATATGTTGGAAACATAAAACCAATACCCCCTCGTTAGGAAACGAGGGAAGGGGGAACAGTCACCATTGTGCAGGATATTTGATTATGGCTGATTCTTTTTTAACTGCTTTTGCCGCACATTCACTTTGCCGTTCATTCTCTGAATCAGGATTTACAGAAGCTTTATAGAAAATAACTCTCAGAATATCTTAAACATTTTCAATATAATGATGTTAGTTAATCTGTATCAGGATAAAAAATATAAATTCTCAAAACAGATAGAAAAATGGCTATATCAGATTTTACCACAACCCTGTTGGTTGAACAATCACCAACAGAAGTATTCAATGCCATCAACAATGTACGGGGATGGTGGTCGGAAGAAATAGAAGGCATCACAGATAAACTAAATGAAGAGTTCACCTATCATTATGAAGATGTCCATCGGTGCAAAATTAAATTAATAGAAGTTATTCAGGACAAAAAGGTAGTCTGGCTTGTTCTGGACAATTATTTTAATTTTACGTATGACAAGAACGAATGGAAAGGAACAAAAATCATATTTGAGATTTCTCAAAAGGATACTAAAACGCAAATTCGTTTCATTCACCTGGGTTTAGTCCCCGGATATGAGTGTTATGAAGTTTGCAGGGATGCATGGAGTAATTATATAAACAATAGCTTGCGTAGTTTAATTACTACAGGCAAAGGGCAGCCAAACCCGAAGGAAGAAATGAATGATAACAATGAAGACCCATCAAAGAAAATGAATATACATGATTTTCAAACGGGCATTACGGTAAATGTTACTCCGGATGAAGCATTCAAAGACATTAACAATGTCACAAAATGGTGGACAGAAAATCTGGAGGGAAATTCTCAACAGCTAAATGATGAGTTTACTGTTCGCTTTGGAGATATGCATTATTCGAAACAAAAATTAGTAGAAATAATTCAGGGAGAAAAGATTGTTTGGCTGGTTACCGGGAGCAATCTAAGTTGGCTGAATAACAAACACGAATGGAATAATACGATAATCAGTTTTGAAATAACGCGTAAAGACAACAAAACACGGATTCATTTTACACATTTCGGCCTGGTTCCGGAGATCGAATGCTATAATGACTGTTCAAATGCCTGGAACAGTTATATACATGACAGCCTGTATAACCTGATAACTACCGGAAAAGGAGAGCCGGATCCTATCAGGGAAAATCGACCCGAAGTGCATCAAGATGAAAGATAAATATAAATTCGGAATTGGCTTTTGGACAGGCGGAAGGTCTATAGCCTGATAAACAGGATTCTTAATCTTACTCAAAGAAAACAACATTTATGACTATATAATAAAATGGGCTGCTGTTTTTGGTTTAATTTTGAATCTGTATTTATTGACTAAATCAAATCAAAAGAAGTAAAGGATATTTCTCTTTTCTCATTTAGGTTCAACTGCCCCTCGTTAGGAAACGGGGGCTTTTGGTATTTCGTTTTTAACGATTCATGAACTCAAACCAACCATGAATATATGCTGGAAACATAAAACCAATACCCCCTCGTTAGGAAACGAGGAGGAGGGGGATAATCATAATTAATATGCGCATAAAACTGTCAATGTAGTGGGATGTACAAAGTAAAGTATAATGTACATTTACAATTTATTCATTTACAATTTACAATTGCCTGATTAATAACATAAAAATGGCTGTCTTAAAAACTAAGACAGCCATTTTAATTTTCAATGGTTTACAATTCTTAAATAGTAAATTGTAAATCTCTTAAAGGCTATTAATTGCATTTAAATCATCGAATGCAATTGTTAAGCGGGCGATTTCAGCTTCTTCCCCTTTACGTAACCAAACGCGGGGGTCATAGAATTTTTTATTTGGTTTTTCTGCTCCATCAGGATTCCCAATCTGACTTTGAAGGTAACCATGATTGGTGGCTTCAAACTTACGAACTCCATCCCAATAAGCCCATTGTGTATCCGTATCGATATTCATTTTAACAACGCCGTAGCTGATAGCTTCCCTGATCTCAGCATGTGATGATCCTGATCCGCCATGGAATACAAAATTTACAGGATGCTTGTCAGAAATCTGCAATTTATCTTTAATGTAATCCTGAGAGTTTTTGAGGATAACAGGCATTAATTTCACATTACCCGGTTTATAAACTCCATGAACATTTCCAAACGAAGCAGCAATTGTGAAGTTTGGAGAAACTTTACTTAATTCCTGGTATGCATAAAAAACATCAGCCGGTTGAGTATATAACAAACTGTTATCAATACCGCTATTATCAACACCATCTTCTTCACCACCGGTAATTCCGAGTTCGATTTCGAGTGTCATACCCATTTTGCTCATTCGTTCAAGATACTTTTTGCTGATAGCAATATTTTCTTCAATTGGTTCTTCCGAAAGATCAAGCATATGGGAACTGAACAATGGTTTACCTGTTTCAGCGAAATATTTTTCGCCTGCATCCAACAGTCCATCAATCCAGGGAAGTAATTTTTTTGCTGCATGGTCAGTATGCAGTACTACATATACACCATAAGCTTCGGCTAAAGTATGTATGTGTTTAGCGCCTGCAATTGCACCAAGAACAGCTGCCTGTTGACCTTCAAGTTTCAATCCTTTACCTGCATTAAAAGCTGCACCGCCATTAGAGAACTGAATCATAACCGGTGCATTGTTTACTTTAGCAGCCTCTAAAATTGCATTCACAGTTGAAGAACTCACTACATTCACTGAGGGAATAGCAAAACCGTTTTCCTTTGCAACACTAAAGATATATTGTAAATCTTTTCCTGTTACGACACCCGGTTTTACCGCTTTTGAAATCTTTTCCATAATCAATTGATTAATTTATTATTTAATACTACGTTATTTGTTAATATAATCTATTTGTAAAACAATTCAAATTTTGAAAAGTTGGATTTATTTATTTTGATTAAGTAAAACAAGGCAATACTCTTAATTCTACTTTACTAAAAAAAGCTTCTAATGAAGCATGCAACATCCCGTTTTTCGGGGTCCACAACATTCATTTACATTTTATATATTTTAATTTTTCACTTTAAATATAATCTGTGTAAATCAGCGTAATCAGTGGACTAACTTCATTTACCATTAAAACCATCTAAGCAAAATAGTCACAAAAGTACACAAAACAAAAAAAAACACAATAGCTAAATATCTAAAGGTATATTAAAAATTCAAATCCAACTAGAATATTAAATGCAATCTATCTATTGAGAACTATTTTGGATCATCTTTTAATCAGGTAAAGTAGAATTAATCTATATAATTAAATTATAAATATGAAGACTATTTCTAATGCTAATAAAAAATAATTTATTCCGCTCATCTGATATAAATTTTCAGAAATGAAAAAGCTATTGAGCCATAACTTCCGACAGGAAATGTTCCAGTTGTTCCGGTTTAACATTTACTGTAAGCTGTCCGTTTAAAGCCCATGAAATATGTCCTGTTTCTTCCGAAACAACGATGGCTATTGAGTCGGAATGTTCGGTAATTCCTAATGCAGCCCTATGTCTTAAACCCATTCTTTTTGGAATCGATTGATTTTTTGAAACCGGCAATATACAAGCAGCTGCTTTAAGTTTTCGATCTGATACGATTAAAGCACCATCATGCAAAGGACTATTTTTAAAAAATATATTTTCGATTAATCTTGAATTAATTGATGCATTAATTTGTTCTCCTGAATGTGTGTAAAACTCTAAATTATTATTTCGGGTAAGTACAATTAAACCACCTGTAGAGGTTTTAGCTAAATTACGACAGGCCAAAACAATCTGAACCAGGTCAAAATCAGTTTTTTCTTTATTATTATTGTCAGTTACAAAAAAACGTTTAAATGTGTGAAATATGCTTCCTTTTCTTCGGGAGCCGATTCTTGAAAAAAAACGTCGGATTTCATCCTGAAACAGCACAATCAATGCAAATGCTCCGACACTAACTATTCTATCGAAGATTCCGCCCAGAAGTTCCATTTTGAATACATAGGAAACAAGAAACCAACAAATTATAAAAGCTAAAATACCAATAAAAATATTTACAGCCCCAGTTCGTTTGAGTAGTTTAAATGTTTGGTAAAGTAGCAATGCTACCAAAAAAACATCGATTACATCCTTAAAACCTATTTGAAATCCCATGTATTATTGAATTTACTATTCCTGTTCGCTACTTAGTCAGTACTTTATTCCTGAATATAATTTTTGTAAATACTAATTGCCTGCATTGCTTCTTTAACATCATGAACCCTTAAAATGGATGCGCCACCTATAAGAGCCAGCATATTAGCAGCTGTTGTTGCATTAAGAGCTTCATTGGCATCAATTTTAAGTACTGAACTTACCATTGACTTACGTGAAATACCGGCCAAAACAGGTGCATTTAATTGTTGAAAATATTCTAATTTATTTAATAACTTATAGTTTTGCTTAATCGATTTTGCAAATCCAAAACCGGGATCAATTACAACATTTTTTACGCCCAATAAATATAATTGAGCAAGTCGTTTTTCCAAAAAATGGAGAACTTCTGAAACGACATCCTCATAGATCAGATTAAGTTGCATTGTTTGCGGAGTTCCGCGCATGTGCATAAGAACATATGCCACCCTTAAATCAGCAATAGTTTCAAACATCAAATCATCTAAAGTACCTCCACTGACATCGTTGATCATTGCAACTTTAAAGTCTTTAACCATTTGTCTTACAACACCTGAACGAAATGTATCAACAGAAATGATTACATCAGGAAATTCTTTTAAAATGACTTCAAGGCCTTCGGATAATCGTCTGATTTCTTCGTCTTGTGAAATAATTTCAGACTTAGGCCGGGTAGAATAACCTCCAAGATCAATTATAAGAGCACCTTCAAGCAGCATTTTTTCAACGGCCAATAAAATTGTTTTATCTGTAATAAATCTGTTCCCTTTAAAAAATGAATCAGGAGTTACATTTACGATACCCATTACAACTGGTGTGGATAAATCAATTAAATGGTTATTCAGATTAATTTGTAAGGAATTAGTTCTCATGTTTTTGAAAATATTAACCATTTATCGATGTTAATACAATTGCAAAAGTAAGAAAATATAGCGATAGAGTTGTTAGAAAAAAAAATATTTGAAATTTTTAGGGCAAAGTATACGTTTTTTGTAGAAAACAAGTTATTATAATGCAATATTTTTTTAAAAAAACTTCAAAAAAACACTAGTAATAGAATAAATACAGGAAAAAAATACTATTTTTGCAGAGTTGTTTTATACATTTTACATTCTTTAATTTATCTCATCAAATATGAAATTGATAACCACAGCTAAATTAGCATCGATATTTTTAGCAATATCAATGATTGCCTGCGTCAGCAAATCTTCAAACGAAAGTTTTTCCCGTGTTACAGGCTGGAAATATAATGATAAAACTGAAGCCGGATTTACTGTTAAAAAAGGTTACATATCAGAAGTTCCAACTGGTATGGTAGCTATTGAAGGAGGATCATTTACCATGGGTCAAAAAGGTGAATATATTACAGCCCCCCGTGATAATAAACCAAGAAAAATAACGGTAAGTTCATTTTATATGGATGAATATGAAATAAGAAATATAGACTGGCGTGAATATACAAACTGGATGAAAGCAGTATTTGGTAAAACGGCTCCAAGACTGGTTCAGAAATCGATGCCCGATGTTACTGTTTGGAGGGAAGAACTGGCCTACAATGAACCCTATCTGGAAAATTACTTTACTCATCCTGCCTATGATCAGTATCCTGTAGTGGGTGTAACCTGGGAACAGGCTATGGATTACTGCCAATGGAGAACAGATCGTGTGAATGAATTAGCTTTAGTGCGTGCAGGAATAATTTTAGCCCCTGATTTTTCAAAATTAGAAAAACAAACCAATCAGGATTCCATTGCCAATAAATTTGTATTTAACACTCAAAAATACTTAAAACAAGAAAGTTACCAGCCAGCGATAGGGAAAAATGCAAAAAAAGATTTATATGGTAAAGTCAGGAAGGTAGATATGTCGGATGGAATTCTTTTCTCTGATTTTCGTTTGCCGACAGAAGCAGAATGGGAATTTGCAGCATATGGTATCACTGCAGGAAAAAACGGAATGGTTCCTGAAGGGAAAATTTATCCATGGTCAGGATCACAGGTTCGGAATCCATCTAAAAAAGAGTTGGGCAAAATGATGGCAAATTTTGTACGTGGACGTGGTGATATGATGGGTACTTCCGGTAGTCTGAATGATAAAGCAACAATAACTGCACCGGTAAATTGGTATTTTCCCAATGATTTTGGATTATACAATATGGCAGGAAATGTAAACGAATGGGTTTTGGATGTTTATCGGGCAACATCATTTGCTGATATGGCAGAATATAATTCATTCAGAGGAAATGAATATTTAACTGCAATTGTATCAGGGGTGGATGCTTTAGGGAATAAAACATATAAAGTGGATTCTCTTGGACGAATTGCGACCGAAGTTGCGAAAGGGGATGATGTACGAGATTTTAAAGATGGAGATGCAACGTCCCAAATTGATTTCACACTAAATGACAGTACAGGATTAGCCAATCTAAAAACTAATGTGAAAATAGATCCTACTGATGTATTAAGGCCGGAAATTACTGACAAGACACGCGTGTATAAAGGAGGTTCATGGAAAGACAGGGCCTATTGGTTAAATCCATCCACACGTCGGTTCCTGGATCAAGACAAGTCAACTAATGATATTGGATTCCGTTGTGCAATGAGCATGATCGGGAGTATAGATCAATCAAGAAGAAAGTAATTAAGCTTGTAAAGCATAAAAAAAGCACCGGTTCATTCAGAACACGGTGCTTTTTGTTATAGTGCGAACTAGTTTTCCAATGAAATTTAGTACTTTTGCATTCAAAATAAATCAAGTTAAATCATAATAATCTCAATAAACAGAACAGTATGAGTAGAACAATTATTGTTGAGGCACTGAAAAGAACAGATTTTGGTACTGAAGTAAATATAAAAGGGTGGGTACGAACCCGCCGTGGAAATAAGAATGTAAGTTTTATTGCATTGAATGATGGTTCAACAATAAATAATATACAGGTAGTTGCTGACAATGAAAAATTTGGAGATGAATATTTAAAGCCAATAACAACCGGGGCATGCATCAGCGTTACCGGTAAGTTGGTAGAATCAGTAGGTCAGGGTCAAAAAGTGGAAATACAAGCCGATAAAATTGAAATTTACGGCATTGCAGACCCCGAAACCTATCCATTACAAAAGAAAGGGCATACACTGGAATTTTTACGTGAAATTGCACACCTTCGTCCAAGAACGAATACATTTGGAGCTATTTTTCGTATCCGTCATAACATGGCTATTGCTATTCACACATTTTTTCATGAACGGGGGTTCTTTTATTTCCATACACCCATTATTACAGCTTCCGATTGCGAGGGTGCCGGACAAATGTTCCAGGTAACCACTATGAATTTATATGATTTGAAAAAAGACGATGAAGGTGCAATAGATTACAGCAGCGATTTCTTCGGCAAACAAGCAAGTCTGACTGTTTCAGGTCAGCTTGAAGGAGAACTGGCTGCCATGGCCATGGGTTCAATTTATACATTTGGACCTACATTCCGTGCTGAAAATTCGAATACACCCCGCCATTTGTCAGAATTTTGGATGATAGAACCCGAAGTAGCTTTCAATGAAATTGAAGATAATATGCAATTGGCTCAGGATTTTATTCAGTTCTGCATCCGATGGGCATTGGACAACTGCAAAGATGATCTGAACTTTCTTTGCAATATGTATGATAAAGAGCTGATTGAACGTTTAAATTCAGTAGTAAACAGTGATTTTGAACGTGTGACCTATACAAGAGGGATCGAAATTCTGGAAGCTGCCGTTGCAAAAGGTCAGAAATTTGAATTTCCTGTAGGTTGGGGAACTGATCTGCAATCGGAACATGAGCGATACCTGGTAGAAAAACATTTCAAAAAGCCTGTCATTTTAACAGACTATCCCAAAGAGATCAAATCATTTTATATGAAACAGAATGATGATGGTAAAACTGTACGGGCAATGGATGTATTATTCCCTAAGATCGGAGAAATTATAGGTGGATCACAACGTGAAGAAGACTATACACGACTAAAAAACCGTGCCGATGAAATGGGAGTACCCACAAAAGATATCTGGTGGTATCTGGAAACCCGCAAATTTGGGACAGCTCCTCATTCGGGATTCGGTCTTGGCTTTGAACGCCTGTTATTATTCGTAACCGGAATGTCAAACATTCGTGATGTAATCCCATTTCCCCGTACTCCGAACAATGCCGAATTCTAATTTGTTATTCCTTTCAATAAATAATTTAGAAATTAAAATTGGATGATATCAACCTAAAGATTGTATTTTTTATTGTACAATTTCAGGTTTATTTTTTCAGTTTGTAATACACTTTCATGCTCACTTATTGAATAATAATACGAAAATGAAAGTGATAATCCTATTAAACAATCAAATATAGCATACTTTGGTTAAGATAATTGCAAAAATAAACCCTTTTGCTTACTTTTGTACAAAAGCAACTTTTTTTTGAATCATCCATTTTAAACACAATATAAAAACATGGGTACAAACAATAAAACCGAATTAGATAATGTAGTTGTTCGTTTTTCGGGGGACTCGGGGGACGGAATGCAACTTACCGGGACACTTTTCTCTAACCTTTCGGCTATTTTAGGAAATGAAATATCAACTTTTCCCGATTATCCATCCGAAATACGAGCCCCACAGGGAACGCTGGGTGGCGTATCCGGGTTTCAGGTTCATTTAGGATCGAGTAAAATTTATACGCCCGGTGATGATCCCGATGTGTTGGTGGTAATGAATCCGGCAGCATTGAAAGTGAATGCCGATGCAATTAAAAAGGGGGGGGTTATCATTTTTGATTCGGATACTTTTAATAAATCAGGCTATGATAAAGCCGGTTTTACTACAGAAAACCCATTTGAAGAATTAGGCATTTCCGACACGATACAATTGATACCGGCTGCTCTTTCAACACTAACTCAAAGCAGTCTGGAAGGTTTTGGTTTTGAAAACAAAATTGTTTTACGAAGCAAAAATATGTTTGCACTTGGTTTGATTTGCTGGTTGTTCAATCGCCCCATCGATCAGGCGATTCATTTCCTTGGAAACAAATTTGGTAAAAAACCAAATATCCTTCATGCGAATGTAAAAGTGCTTACAGATGGGTTTAACTACGGAAACAATTTACATTTAGCCATATCCACTTATTTTATTGAAAAATCTCACGAAACACAAAAAGGAAGATATACGAGCATTAGCGGGAATAAGGCAACAGCATGGGGATTAATAGCAGCCGCCAAAAAAGCCGGGCTGAACTTATTCCTTGGAAGTTATCCTATTACTCCAGCCACGGACATTATGCATGAATTGGTTTTGCGAAAAGACCTCGGAGTAAAAGTTATGCAGGCTGAAGATGAAATTGCAGGAATCAGTGCTTCTATCGGAGCTTCATTTGCCGGTTATCTGGCAGCAACAAGCACTTCAGGTCCGGGTTTGGCTTTAAAATCGGAAGCTATTGGTTTAGCTGTCATGGCTGAATTGCCCCTGGTAGTTGTTGATGTTATGAGGGGAGGCCCATCTACAGGTTTACCTACAAAGACTGAACAGACTGATCTTTTACAGGCTCTTTACGGACGTAACGGTGAGAGTCCTGTTGTAGTAATAGCTGCAAGTACCCCTGATGATTGCTTTCGACAGGCTTTTATGGCCGGGAAAATTGCACTTGAATTTATGACACCTGTTATTTTATTGAGTGATGCATTTATTGGAAATGGGACTTCGTTATGGAAACTTCCCTCACTGGCTGAATTACCCGAAATAAAACTCAATATGGTAACCCCCGATATGGCGGAAGGTTTTAATGTCGCTTCCCGGAATGAAGTGTCGAAAGTCAGGTATTGGAGTATCCCCGGAATGGAAGGTTTCGGACATCGGAACGGTGGACTTGAAAAAGATTACGAAACAGGAGGGATTTCAACCGAAGCTCTCAATCACCAGTTAATGGTGGATACACGTGAGCAAAAAGTAAATAATGTCAGTCAGATTCTACCTGAATTAAAAGTGGAAGGAAATGAAGATGCAGGTTTATTGGTTATCGGATGGGGTGGAACCCATGGTCATTTGATGAGTGCCGTAAATTCCATCAATAAAAAAGGCAAGAAAATTGCATTGGCACATTTCAACTATATCAATCCACTTCCCAGGAATGCGGTGGAAGTGATTCAACGGTATAAAAAAGTAGTGGTTTGCGAATTAAACAGTGGTCAATTTGCTAACTTACTGCGTTCAAAAGTATCGGGAGTTGAATTTTTACAATACAACAAAGTTCAGGGGCAACCATTTACAGTGGCTGAACTGGAGGAATGTTTCAATAACCTATTGGATTAACAAATCAACTCTTCCGGTTCAAACTTAAAATTTCAAATCATGGAAACAACAGAAACAATAACAAAACAATATACGTCCAAAGATTTTAAAAGCGATCAATATGTACGTTGGTGTCCGGGTTGTGGTGATTATGCCATTCTCAGTACACTTCAAAAAGTGATGGCAGAAATAGGCATTCCTCCACATCAAACAGCCATCATTTCAGGTATCGGATGTTCATCCCGGTTATCATATTATATGAGCAGTTACGGTTTTCATACCATTCATGGCCGTGGAGCTGCCGTTGCAACCGGTGTAAAAGTAGCAAATCCCAGCCTCTCGGTATGGCAAATCACAGGGGATGGTGATTGTCTGGCTATCGGTGGAAATCATTTTATCCACAGTGTACGCCGGAATGTAGATATAAACGTTTTACTTTTCAACAATCAGATATATGGTTTAACCAAAGGTCAATATTCACCTACTTCCCGAAAAGGGTTTATATCCAAATCATCTCCCTTCGGAACAGTGGAACGTCCTTTTCGTCCTGCCGAATTGACAATGGGTGCCCGCGGAACATTTTTTGCACGCCTTCTGGATGTGGATTTGAAAAACGGACAAACGGCCATGCTGGCAGCTGCCCGTCACAAAGGAACATCCATTGTAGAATGCCTGGTAAACTGCGTTATCTTTAATGATGGTGCACATAGTTGGCTGGCAGAAAGAGAATTTCGTACTGATCGTCTTATCATGTTGGAACACGGTAAACGTATGATTTTTGGAAAAGACCAAAACAAAGGGTTAGTGCTTGATGGATTCAACCTGAAAGTGGTGACCATTGGCGAAAACGGAATTAAGGAAAGTGACATCCTGATACATGATGCCTCCTGCGAAGATACGACTCTTCATATGAAGCTGGCATTGATGGAAGGTCCGGATATGCCGATTGCAGTGGGAGTCATTCGCGATGTGGAAGAAGATACCTACGATGCAGCAATGGAAGCTCAAATGATTGAAGTACAATCCAAATCGAAAATAAAAACCTTCGACGACCTGATTGCAACATGCGAACAGTGGGATATGTAATAAGATAAAAGTCAAAAGACGAAAGACGAAAGACAAAAGACAAAAGACAAAAGAGAAAAAAAACCGGTGCGGGATAATACTTGTACCGGTTTTGTACTTAAGATTAAACAGTTTTAAATAACATTATTAAAAAAAATGATTCGTATGAAAAAACTTATTATACTGTCTGCACTTATACTCTCCATTACTGCATTTGGTCAATCCAAAGCTGACAGGGCTTATCTGGTAAAAGTGGGTGATCAGGCTCCTGTTTTCACCATGAAAATGACCAATGGAAAAACCGTTAAGCTATCCGATCTGAAAGGGAAAGTAGTTATGCTACAGTTTACTGCAAGCTGGTGCAGTGTTTGCAGAAAAGAAATGCCTTTTATCGAACGTGATATCTGGCAGAAACATAAGAGCAATCCAAATTTTGTATTATTGGCTGTTGACCGTGACGAGCCACTGAGAACGGTGATAAAATTTGCTAAAGACATCCCTGTGACATATCCGTTCGGGTTGGATCCACATGCCGATATTTTTGCGTTATATGCTGCCCGCGAAGCCGGAATTACCAGGAATGTGATTATTGATAAAAAAGGAAAAATAGTTTTCCTGACCAGACTGTATGATGTTGCTGAATTTAATAGAATGACAAAAGTGATTGATGGAATGTTGAAATAAAGGAAGAAAAAGATGTGATAAAAACAGGTGTATGTTATATATTAGAGTTTATATAAATTAAATTGCTATAGCATTGCTATTCAATGTTATTCTTAAATTGTGTAATCCACAAGCAAGTT
>Ga0302191_10000921_pt1 | contig 18889 bp, 18 predicted proteins | sample II_Bog_E3_1_FD_198775 | JGI IMG/M metagenome (GOLD analysis project Ga0302191, IMG submission 198775) | Peat permafrost microbial communities from Stordalen Mire near Abisko, Sweden - II_Bog_E3_1 | ecosystem: Environmental > Terrestrial > Soil > Wetlands > Peat | place: Sweden: Abisko...
TATTCATGCAAGAGTGCTCTCGCCTGAAGAAAACGCCTGGAAAGATGCCTGCGACCTGCCTGAACTATATGACTATTTCAGGGCCCGGGGTATATATTTTCCAACGGAAACCAACCTCGCCTCCCCCCTGGTGAGGCTGGGCGCCTTTGCTATCGATTTTATATTGGCGGGTATCATTTGGGAACTTGTTATCCTGCTGCTCTCATCCAGGGGGGTGCTGCCAAACATTGATACCTTGTTACGTGTGTACGCATTAGGCAAACTGTCGGCCCATGATATGATGGTTATGGAGATGGTGGTTTACCTAACCCTGATCATCTACAATACCCTTGGCGAGGCCTCGGCGATGAAAGCCAGTATCGGGAAAAGAATATGCGGGCTGATTGTTGTTAATGCAGACGGCGAGGGGATTAGTTTGCTGATTGCGCTGGCCAGGAGTTTGGGCAAGGTGGTATCCATTTCGTTCTGGTTCATTCCGTTTATCAGCATTTTCTGGACCGAGCACCGCCAAACATTGCACGACTTTCTTGCTAAAACCTACGTCATCAAACGGGACGCCTAATTCAGTAGGCAGTGCGAGGGTGGGTGGTTTTTTGTTGGGTTGAAAAATATGCTTAAGGGACAAATATCCTATTTGCCTTTTTCTGCCATGAACTATGAACTTAAAAAAGGCGGTCTTTCATCACCAGGGTCCCCGCTATCATATCGTGCAGGCATTGCTGCTGTTTGGTAAAAAAGCTGATGAGGTAACCCACAAAAAAGGTAGCAACAGAAAATAATTTCGCCAGGTTGCGTCCGGCCGCGCGGGCAAAGTCTATCCGGCGGCCTTCCATATCACAAACTTTTAGTTTGATGATCTGCTTTCCAAAAGTGGCCTGTTTTTCCGAGCATTCCGAAAAGGTGTGGTAAACGAAATTAACCAGCGGAATAATGGCCAGCAGGCTGAAAGTAAAAGCCAGCCGGACTTCCTTCTCAGGAATAAAAATGGCAATGATAAATACCAGCGGCACGCAAACCGCCGAAACAAAAAACCAGTCCAAAGCGGACGCAACCAGCCGTTGATCAAAACTGCCGAAATATTGCGGGATGACCGCCTGCTCCTTAAAACCGAAAAGCCCGCGAAGTTCCGCAACTTCATTAGCCTGCTTGTAGTCTGGCATTTTGTTGGTCTTAACGAAGTCCGCAGGCTTTATGTTGAATTGCTTCAACTGTTCAATACTGAACGGGCCCTGGGGTTTTCCGTTGATTACCAATAAATATTCTTCGGGCATGGTCGTGGAGTTTTATTAAAAAAGAAAACCGGACCTCAAATATCGGTTAATGAAGTGGGTACTTCAAAATACGATAGTTGAGGTCCGGCCGTTTAGACGCTTAAGTTTTAATAGCGCTTCACGTGGAAGCCCGAAAGCCCGCCGCTCATGTGAATATGAAATTTGGTTTTTGCTGTAGCGTATCCTGCTGTTTCATAATGGTCATCGCTGATCTTCGGTACATCATCAAAATCGTGTCCTGATAATCCCAAATCGGTATCAATGCTACAGGCCGCGCCTATAGGGATGGAGATGTCTACGCCTGCGGCACCGGTCGAAACGTCCACGTCGGTTAAGGCTTCCGGCGCACCCATTTTAACATTAAAGCCAGCAGCGCCACCGTGCATCTTAAGTTCGCGTACCTTAAACTTGGTCAGATCAAAATCAAGGCCACTTGCGCCGGTTTCCACATTGATCTCCCACACCGGGTTTGGGTTTAATTTAAACTCTATCTTATTTTTATCCGTTCCGAAATGAATACCGGTATGATCTTTCATATTAAAGTTCATCACCTTAATGGAATCGTCCATAGAGGTTGAGAAAACGTACTTACTTGCCTCTTCGGACGTATTGGCACTGAAAAGCTGCTCACTGGTGTCGGACAAATGATAGCCTGTTGCTCCTCCGGTAATATTGAGCCGTGCTATTTTGATTCCGGCAGTATACGGTTCGTTGAAGGTGCCGTTCACCGGGAATTTCACTGTTTTGGCGCCATTTTCGTCGTCGTCACTGTCATCGTTATCGTCGGTGCTAAAGTTGCCCCAGTGATGGCCTGGCCAAAAGTTATAGCGGTCGCCAAAATTACCAAATAGTAACAGGCCGACGCCAAACACCACAACGGCGATTTTTAAAATAGTGGCCCAGGGCGATTTATTATGTGACAACACCAGGTTTACGCCGCCGATAATCAGAAAGATAGGCCATAGGCGGAATATATTAACCCAATGAAACTCAAGGTATCCGAAGTTGGCTAACAGCAAGGCCGCGCCAATAAGTACCAGGATCAGGCCCGGTATAAGTTTATCGCTTTTCATGACTTAAATTGTTAATTGGTTTATTCTTCTTTAGCGGCAGCGTCTTCAGTTGCCTGGGGATTATTGTTGGCTGAACTACCGGGCGCTTCAGCATTTTGCCATGTGGCCTGCCTTGATGAATTACCGGACATGCCGCTCATCAAAAGAATAGCTCCGGGGACAATAATGGCCAGCGGCCACAGGTTGGTGAAATCAAAGTCAGGTATCCAGTTGTAATTATCAGCCAGGATGATACCGCCAATAATTATAAGAACGGTACCTACAATTACGCCGGTATGCGATGATTGTTTTGCAGGCGCGAAAGGTCTGTTTTCAAGCGGCGCATTTTTAAACGGTTCGTTTTCAAAACTGCTATAGCCGTAATTGGTGCCTGCAAACGGGTTACTGCCGTAAGGGCTGCCGGATGGCGGCGGAGTGGTAGCTTGCGGGCCATCAGCCGGCTGCTGGGGCGGTACGCGATAATCTACCGTTGGGTTATTAAAGTTGTTGTAGATATAACCTTTTTTTGGCAATACTATCCATAAAATAATGTAAGGTATAAACCCAACGCCCATTACGAAAAAGGTAAAGGCAAAAAGCAGGCGGACGATAGTTACATCCATGTCAAAGTACTCCGCCAGGCCTGCACAAACACCACCTATTACTTTGTGATATTCGTCGCGATATAGTTTTTTGTTCATTTTGTTATTTTTTTATTTTGTGATTACACCGATTATTTAAGATGATTTCACCGATTATTGATTGTGTTAAAATATGTTCTACTTTCTTTTGCTTTCTGCTTTAGTCTTTCTGCTTTCCACTAAAAACCGTTCGCCTTTCGCCTTTCACCTTTCCTCACACTTGCCCAAACGTTGGTTTTATTAAAATTTCTTCCACATTGGCACCTGCGCTCATTTTATAAGTATTGATGATTGCCGAGGCGATATCTTCGGGCAGGACCATTTTATCTTTATCTACCGTCATGCCTGCCCATGAATTGGTTAGCGTTGAACCCGGAATGATGGCCGTAACCTTAACGCCATGCGGCTGAAGCTCGGTGCGCATCAGCTTGCTCAGGCCAAGCAATGCATATTTTGTTATGCTATAGCTGCCTGCCTCGGCTATAGGATTAATTGAAGCAACGGAGCAGATACTAAAAATGTGCCCGCTTTTAGCCACAATCATCTTTTTACCAAAGTACCGGTATAGCTCATAAGCGGTCCCGAGATTGATACTTACATTTTTTTGAAACGTGTCTTCCTCATCGTCCAGGATGCTCGACCATGTGTAAATGCCGACATTGTTAACGATGATACTGATAGCACCCAGTTCCTTTTCAGCGCCTTCGGCAAAATCCAGTACTTGTTGCTTAATGCTGCAGTCGGTAACCGAAGTAAATACTTTGATATTTGGGTTGATGCCGGCCAATTCACTTTTAAAAGCCGATAGGTCATCACCGGACCTGGAACAGATGGCCAGGTTTACGCCTTCTTTTGCAAAAGCGATTGCAATGGCCCGGCCCATTCCTTTTGTTGCTGCGGTGATGATAGCGTTTTTCATTTATTCGTTTTGTTTGACGGCCTTTCAGCCTTATTACAAAACAAATCTAACAGATAATTGAAAAGCCTCCATTAACGTATTGGCAAAGGCAGATAAATTTTCGGTAAACGGGGGAAATAAGGCGGTGAATGGGACGGGAAAGTCCGAAAGTCCGCAAAGTCGGGAAGTCCGACCGCGTGCCGCCTTAGCTTTAGCGGTGGTGCAAAGACGCTGCTGCTGATGAGACTATAGGCCGGCAACGGGGTTTATATGATAGAGTTATAAATCCAGCCAAGCCGTATCTTCCTGGGCTGTTAACCAATCTTTAGCTAAAACGTTTTCGCTGGCAAAATCTGTTAGTGTCTTATCGACAACGACTGCGGAACTGGTTGCCTCCTCGATGGCAAATGCGATAATCTCTACTTGCTTCCCAACATAGTCTTTAGGGACATTGATGGAGATTTTTTGTTTATTCGCCTTAACTACAGTCCTTATTATAACTCAAATATACGATAATATGATATTAACTTATACTGTCAAGCAGCTAAACAGTTTTAAATATTACGAAATTACTAATCCCTCGCCTTCGTCTTAAAGAAAAAGTAAGTCTGGCTGGTATAGCTGAATACGATGACCAAAACGGTCGTCAATATCTTCGAAGGCGTCGCATACCATCCGAAATAATCCACAAAAAGCTTTAAGAACAGGAAATTAAATAGTACGCAGATGAGCACGACCACTATATATCGCGCCATCTGGTGATGCCCCTTTAGTCCGGTTTGCGGGAAAACAATATAACGGTTAAGGTAAAAGCCGGATGGCAAGCTGAAGCAAAACGCAAAAAACAAGGAAGCAATATGCGGGCTCAACGTAATAAAGCCTAAACTAAGGTTATGCTTTTTGAAAACAAAGTGGTAAGCAATTGAAAATAAGGTGATATCAAACAAGGTATTGACACCGCCGGCAGCGGCATAACGGTAGGTTTGCAGCGGGAAAATCTTTTTAAACCAGGGGTAAAAGTAATCGATACTGAGCAGGATCGTTCGCCTTAAGCTGTGGTGCAGTTTTTTCATTCAAAAATTGTTATCCGTTACAGGGGTATTTTGCAACCAATTTGCGCCGCAAAAATAATCAAAATGTTTAACGGTTTTAATGCTTTTTGCCTGTGAAACCGCCGTTTTGATCGACAAGCTCCAAAATACTGCCGATAAAGACCCGTATTTGCCCGATGAATGCCATAAAAACATCCTGTAAATCAACAATTTGCCTTTTATTGCCAAATAAACAGCCTTCGTCTATAAGTGTTGCACCGCGGTCTATTTCGTTTTACAGGGTCCGAAATAAGCGGTTCCTTTGAACATTGAAAATAACAAACAAACATTCACAACTAAAAAATATTAAGACAATGAAAACAACAATTTTGACAATCGCAATCGCACTCATCACAGCGTTTGGCATCAGCCGCTCATCTTATGCCGCCACAACCGGCAAACAGGAAGTTAGCACCATGCTTACCAATGTAAACAACATCAGCGAAATTGAAGTACACGGTAACGTGCAGCTTTATGTAACTACAGGCAACATCGAGCAGGTAAAGGTTTACAATGACTATTACGCCGAAGACGCATTGGTACAGGAGCAAAACGGTGTGTTGCGCATTACCTCATACAACACCGAAAAACTGGTTGTTTGGGTTATCGTTACCGACCTGTCGAAACTAAGCGCTTATGATAGTGCAGAAGTAAAATCATTCGGAAAATTCAGCGCCATCGACGTTAACATCGCATTGTACAACAACGCTTCCGCTAAATTAGACATCGACGCCAACACTGCTACCATCAGCCTTAACGACCGTGCGAAGGCAGACCTGAGCGGTTCTGTTACTGAAGGAAAGCTGCAATATGCCCGCTCATCTTATCTGAACACCACCAATTTTGCTGCAGCCAGCTTGACCAAAACAGAGATACCAGGCCGTATGGAATGTAAACGCCCGGTTGAGCTTGCTTCCCTTTAATAACCCCTTTTTAATTTTTCAAACCTCTTCAATTAATTTTGGAGAGGTTTTTTATTTGCCTTTTGCTCAAAAAAATAAATGAAAAATGTGAGCTGTTTTAACTTAGTATTAAATAATATGATTAATCCCGATGTTGAAGATGGTTTCCGTTATTTTAGCCCAAAATAGGTTTGCATGCGTTTTTGCTTTAAAACTTATCGCGTGCAGTTTGGGCCGGTCAATAGCTGATATATGAGTTTTTCTGTCAAAAAAATCCTTTTAAAAGCGGTTAAAATAACCGCGATTACCATTGCAACTTTGCTTTTACTGCTTTTTGCTTTGCCTTATTTGTTCCCCAAAACGGTGAGCGATAAGATCAAGCAATTCGCGCGGGGCAGTATTACCAGCCAGCTGGACTTTTCGGAAACACGGCTTTCGTTTTTTAAACATTTCCCCAGCCTTACGCTAACGCTTTACGATCTGTCGCTAAAAGGCAGCGCGCCATTCCAAAACGATACGCTGGTTGCGGCAAAGGAGGTCTCGTTTGGCATCGACCTGAGCTCGGTTTTTCAGAAGAAGATTACCATCAACAAAATCTTCCTGGATGATGCCTTTATCAATATCCAGGCGGATACCGCCGGGCACGTAAATTATAACGTGTACAAATCGACGCCAAATCAACCGGCAAAACCAGCGGATACGTCGAGTGCATCACTGGGCATTAATGAAATACTCATCAAAAACAGCCGCCTGGTCTACCATGATCGCTCCATACCGATGGTATTTAATGCGCGGGGCATCAACTACACCGGCAGCGGCGACCTGAGCAAAGATGTGTTCGACCTGCACACACATACCGAAATGGCCTCGGTTGATTTTGTATACAATAACCAGGCTTATGTGTTGTCGAAAAAACTGAATGCCGACCTCATTACACGCGTCAACACCAAATCGCTTGCTTTCGAATTTCAAAAGAACGACTTGCTCATCAACAAATTGCCGGTTCAGTTTATCGGGAAATTCGCTTTTTTGAAAAATGGGTACGATATGGATTTTAATGTCGATTCGAAAGAGAGCAACCTGCACGACATTGTTACTGCGCTTCCACCCGAATATTTAAAATGGCTGGAAAAGACAGATGTTAGCGGCAAAGGCGACATCCAGCTCCGGCTGGCGGGCAAATACATTGCCGCCGATGGTATTATGCCCGACCTGAGCTTGAACATTAAGGTTAGGAATGGTTATATCAATAACCAAAAATCGCCGGTGCCGATCAGCAACCTGTTTGTGAATTTTGAGACCAAACTGCCCGGCCTTGACCCGGACAGCCTGCAGGTAAATTTGGATTCCCTGTATTTTAATATGGGCAAAGACTACTTCGGTGCGGTTTTGCAGGTAAACGGCGCAAAAAAGCCGGACGTTTTCGCCAAAGTAAGTACGGAGATTGACCTTGCCAAATGGAGCAATGCATCGGGGTTGAAACCATACCAGTTAAAAGGCCGGTATTCGCTGCACCTGCTGGCTAAAGGCAAATACCTCACGGCAATTAAACATAGCGGCGTGCGGAAAGTGGATACGGTTATCACCAGCATCCCGCAGTTTAGTTTAACGTCTTCGTTCAGCAACGGGTATTTTAAATATGCTTCGCTGCCCGAAGCGGTCACCAATATTAATTTTACCATGAATGCAAGCTGCGCAGATCATGACTACAAACACGCCTCTTTCCAAATACAAAACCTGAATGCCAATGTGCTGGATAATTTTGTAAAAGGTTATTTTAAATCGAGCGCCGGGCCGGGTTATCCGGTTGATGCGGGCTTAAAGGCCAAATTTAACCTCGCCGATATCAAGAAATTCTACCCGGTGCAAGGCATGGAACTTTCGGGCAGCCTGTTAGCCAACCTGCAAACCAAAGGAAAATATTTACCGGCGAAAAGGATATTCCCTCAAACACAGGCCAACATCACGCTGGAAAACGGATCTGTGCAAACCAAATATTACCCGCATCCTATCCAACACATTCAGATTAATACACACATTACCGATAATGGCGGCTCGATGAAGGGCCTGCACGTTGTATTTAGCCCGGCTTCCTTTGTATTTGAAGATAAGCCGTTTTCGGTAAATGCCGACCTGAAGAATTTTGATAACCTGGAATATAATATCAACTCGCATGGCACATTGGATATTGGCAAAATTTACCAGGTTTTCGCTACTAAAGGCTACAATGTAAACGGGCTGATCGCCACAAACCTTTCGTTAAAAGGCAAACAGAGCGATGCCGTTGCGGGTAACTATGCTAAACTGAATAATTCAGGGTCGATGACAGTGAAGAACATTGCTTTAACATCTGACCTCTTCCCAAAACCGTTCTTTATCAAAAACGGCACATTCAGCTTTAACCAGGATAAAATGAATTTCGACGCCTTCAAAGCAACTTACGGCAAATCGGTGATTGTTTTGAATGGCGCACTTTCCAACGTGATCGGTTACGCTACCAAACCGAATGATACGCTCAAAGGCAATTTCACCTTTACCAGTGAGGGAATTATCGCGGATGATTTTATGGCCTTCGCGAACAGTTCGCCTGCATCAAGCGCCAAACCGGCGAATGGCCCGTCTGGCGTGATCATGGTTCCGCGAAACCTTAACCTGGGCTTTAGTGCGGATGTAAAAAAAGTAAAATATAACGGACTGGAGTTGCAGGATGCAAAAGGACAAATGGCCATTAACAATGGCAGCATTGTATTAAAGCAAACCGGTTTTACCTTGATCGGCGCTCCGGTGACGATGGATGCCACCTATACCAGTATCGACCCAAAACGGGCGACCTTTGATTATCACGTCAACGCGCAAAACTTCGACATAAAAAAAGCCTATAAACAGGTGAAGTTATTTCACGATATGGCCACTTCTGCTGCAAATGCCGAAGGCATCGTATCGCTGGACTATAAATTGGGCGGGCGGCTCAACAGCAATATGCAGCCGGTTTACCCGTCGTTAAAAGGAGGCGGGGTGCTCTCGGTTGAAAAAGTTAAACTTAAAGGTTTTAAATTATTCAGCGCGGTAGGCAAAAAAACCAATCATAACGGAATCGACAGCGGCGACGTTTCAAAAGTAAACGTAGAAACCACCATCGCCAATAATATCATCACCATTAAAAAAACCAAAGTAAAAATGGCCGGTTTCCGGCTAAAGTTTGATGGCCAGGTAAGTTTTGACAACGCATTGAACCTTCATTTCAGGCTGGGCCTGCCGCCGCTCGGTATTTTGGGTATCCCGATGACGATTACCGGTACCGAATCGAAACCCAACATTCATTTAGGCAGTGGCAAAAAAGAGGACGAATTGAAGGCAACTGAAGATGACGATAAGGATAATTGAGTCTGTGTTGAGCGGCTTTTGTGAATAGCATAATCAAATAACCATCAAACTTTATTAATTTCAGCGTTGCAATTCCTAAAGCATGCTGAAACATTTATTGATACCCTGTTGTCGCGCAGCTATTTCATTTTTGTTGAGATTGTGCGGCAACAGGGCCCGTGTTTTTTATTGCTTTGTTTTTCTTGTATTGTCGGCCCTTAATTTATTTGCCGAAGGCAGCAAGGAACTGAATGCTTACGGAGGGTACAGGGTTTTTCTTTTCTCCAGCAATTCAGGCAATACCTCTTTTCCATTCCCAACGTTCGGCACGATGAAAGTTTACGTAAATGCCGGCGAAACCATTTATGTTGGGTCGAGCGCACAAGGTGACAGCCTGGGCACCATTAACCTGCGCGCGCCCGATGGCGCCACCTATACCAGCGGCAGCAGTACATCCATCGGCCTTATTGCAAACCACAGCCAGGAGCTGGCGGGCCCTCTGCCGAATGCTGGCGGATACACCCCTTATACCATAACAGCGAAAAGCGGGCAGGCCGGCGTGTGGGAGATCGATTTTGTATCGCAAAGTGCCGGCGTTGATTATGGCAACCCCGTCCCGGTGCCATCCAATGCAGACTGGACGCAGCCGCAGGGCCAGTACGTCACCGCATTTGACGTGTCGGTGCGCGATGCCGCCAATACGCGGTTTATCAAGGGAAGGGTGTTCACCAATGTGTTTTCAGGCATTTTGGGCACCTTCAACGTGGGCTTTAATGGCATTTTTTATGTGTTAACTAAGGACGGATACCAGTATTCGCTTAACAACAATGGCCAGGCGGGTAATGGGTTCCTTTTTTTTGCAAACAACAAAGGTTTCAGGGATGCCAATGGCAACCCGCTTTATCAAAGCGTTGCCGAGATCAACAATCCCGACGTGCAGGACCCGACATCGCCTGATTCGCCGACGGACATCACCTACAAAATTTTTTTTAACCCGCCATCCGCCGACCTGCCTGCATCTGCAAATACGCCGGGCGGCGCAACCACATGGTTATTGATGGCGCCGGCTTTGCCGATGGTCACCAACGTTACCTTTACCGGCATGGAAGGCACCGTTGGCAAAGCAGGTACCAGCCCGCTAGGCGCCAATTTTACGTTTACAAGTTCCGCGTCTGGCACCTACCAGGTTGCCATTGATGTCAATCAAAACGGTGTATTTAACGACCCTGTCGACCGCGTCCTTACCGGTCATGTTCAGATAGGTTCGAACACCATCTTTTGGAACGGCCTGGACGGTCTTGGCAACCCAGTGGCGGCGGACACCGGCGCCAGCTATAATGCCCGGATTACGCTCATCGCCAAGGCGGGGGAAGTGCATTTCCCGTTTTTTGATGTGGAACGTAATGTAAACGGCATGATATTGATGCGCACCAATGGCAATTACGCACCTGATGATACTATTTACTGGAACGATTCGCAGATCCCGTTAATCGGTACGCCGTCAAACCCGCTCGTAAACTTAACGGGGATAAGTAGTTTGGTAAACGGGCATAAATGGGGCACCCCCACAACCGATCCCAATAACCAAAACGATTTTGGCAATAATATGGGCATCGATACCTGGGCGTATAATTCGAGTGCGCCGATTAAAAATATGGTGAGCTTTGTACTGCAGCAAGCCGACCTGGCAGTGGATACGATCACCTCTACGGCCAATTGTGCGGGCCAGCCGGTCACCTACATGGTCACGGTAAAAAATAATGGCCCCTCGGCGATAACCGGCGCAAAATTCGCCTTTAATTTTCCTGCCCAAATTACGGGGGTCAGTGTTAATAGCTCAGCAACCACGGGAATTTCCACGGTTTCGGGCGGAGCAGTATCCGCTGCTGCATACAATGCCGAAATGGACATGGACAATGGCGCCATACGCACATTTACCATCAGTGGGATAATAGCGATAAGTGCGACCGGTAACATCAGTGTATCGGCGAGCATTATGCGCCCTGCCGATGTTGCTGACCCCGATGCCACCGACGCCGCCGATACTTCGGCCCCTACCAACCCGGTAACCGAATGTAATGCGCCGCCGTCAGGCCCCGGATGCAATAACATCAAAACAACGACGACAGTGTACAATACCGCGCCGAATGCGGGGCCAAACCAAACAGTTTTACGAAACCAAACCGTTGAACTCACGGCAAGCGGAGAGGGTGCCTGGTCGCAGGCAACGGGTGATCCATCGGTTGCAGTGATCAGCGATCCTGTCAGTTCGTCAACAACCGTAACCGGTTTAAATACCATGGGGATTTATCATTTTATCTTTACGAATGCCGCCGGCTGTGCCGACACTATTGCCGTGACCGTCGAATCTGCAGATATGATCATTCCCAATATTTTTACACCTAACGGCGATGGCAAGAACGATGTTTTCCTGATAAAAGGGCTCGAAACTTATCCCGGCTCACAACTGCTCATTTTTAACCGCTGGGGGAATGAGGTTTATAAGGCCGATAACTACCTGAACAATTGGGATGGGAGCGACCTGGCCGAAGGCACTTACTATTATATCCTGAACCGGCATGACCTGAATGGCAGCATCACCACTTTTAAAGGCTGGGTATTTTTAAAGCGAAGTAAATAATGGCGAAGCTGAAAATATACACAGTGCTCTCGAGCCTGCTATTATTGGCCGGGCGGTTGTTAGCACAGCAAACAGTTCAGTTTAGCCAGTATGTATTTAACGGACTTGCGGTAAATCCCGCTTATGCAGGATATAAAGAAGATTGGACGGTAAACCTCAGCAGCCGGATTCAATGGGTTGGCTTTCCGGGCGCGCCACAAACGGGCGTCACTTCGATTGACGGAACAGCTGCCAATAACAGTAATGTTGGGTTGGGTTTGATTGCAACATTTGACCGTTTGGGCCCGGAAACCATTTCGTCCATTTATGCCAATTATGCTTATCGCCTGCAGCTGGACGAACTGGATACAAAACGGTTGTGCTTTGGTATTGGCTTTGGCGCAGAACAGTATAGTCTTAATGGCAGCGAATTTACCCCGATCGATGCCGGCGATCCGGGGGTGCCCGCGGGCCTTGTGAGTAAATTTACGCCCGACTTTCGCTTCGGGGCATATTATTATTCGCCCAATGTGTATGTTGGCGCGTCGGTGTTTAATTTGCTGGCGCAGGCCATCGATAATATCGACGGCGATACGCCACTAATAAAACCTGACCGCACACTGTACTTAACCGGCGGCACTTTACTGCCACTTGCTAAAGATATCGATCTAAGGCCATCACTCATGATAAAAGAAGATTTTAAGGGGCCGACCAACCTGGACATCACTGCTTTCCTGGCCTTTAACCGGAAGATTTGGCTGGGCGCTTCGTACAGCACCGGCGTTCCGATATGGAAAAGCAATTTGCAAAACAACCTGGATAATGCCGATGCGGTTACCGCGATAGTGGAGTTTTATATCAACGATCATTTTAGGGTCGGCTACTCGTATGATTTTACAACAAGTGCGTTGGCAAACTACCAGAGCGGTTCACACGAAATTTCGCTAACGCTTAGTTTTGGGCGCGCGAAACAGCGCATCGTTAGCCCCAGATATTTTTGAAACAATGAAAAAGTTAATAGGCATCGGTATATGGGCAATGGTACTGGTTAACCATGCCTATGGACAAGAGCAGTTGAGTATAAGGCAGCAAGCTGACAATCTGTACCAGCGTTATGAATACTTCGCAAGCGCCCGACTTTACGAAAAATTAGTTAAAAAAACACAGAACGACGTAAGCATCCTTGAACGGATAGGCGACTGTTATCGCCTCATCAATAGATATGAAGAAGCTGAAAAATGGTACGCGATGGCTGAAGCTGATCCAAAGGCCAGCAGCATCGTTCATTACCATTATGCAGAAATTTTGCTACGCGACCAAAAGTTTGATCTTGCGAGGCAGCAATATAAGCTTTGTTTCAAAAGTGACTCCCCATCGTTAACCCGCATGCTGGCCACCTGCGATTCGGCCGCTTTATGGATGATGGCGCCTTCGGAATATACGGTAAAAGACCATCCGGCCTTCAACACCAATTTTTCCGACTGGGGCTTAACCTATGAGGGTAAAACCGGCCTGGCGTTCACTTCTGATCGCATAAGCGACGCAAACAACCGGGACTATCGTACGGGTAATAATTGGTTCAAATTGTATGAGGGGGATATCAATAGTGAACGAACCAGCCAGTTTGATGTGGTAGATGCGCTGGGCCACAGCTACAATGATTATTATCACTTTGGGCCTGTTGCATTCAATAATACCGCTGATACCGCCTATATTACAGTTACTACAGGGAGACCGGCGCTACTCCTGCCGGCAGATTCCGATTCAAAACGCAACCAAAAATTGTACACCCGGCGTTTGCAACTATTAGTTGCGCACAAAAAAAATAATCAATGGGTGGCTATCGGCAATTTCCCTTACGATGATGTTGGGAATTATTCGCTCGGTGACGCGGCCTTATCGAAAGACGGGAGGATCATTTATTTTACTTCGGATATGCCGGGAGGAGTAGGTAAAACAGACATCTGGTATTGTGAAAAACGCGCCAATGGCGGCTGGGACCCACCGGTTAACTGCGGGAAAACGATCAACACGCCGGAAGAAGACGAATTCCCAACGATAGGCGGGGATGGGGCTTTGTATTATGCCTCAAAGGGATTGCCGGGCATGGGCGGCTACGATATTTACAAAGCACAGGGCGAAAAGGCACAATGGACAACGCCGGAAAACCTTAAATATCCCATCAACTCTACCAGCGACGATTTTTATTTGGTTACCAGGGATGGATTGACCGGCTACTTATCATCCAATCGTGAAGGCGGCGAAGGCAGCGATGATATTTACAGTTTTGTTCTTGCAAAGAAACCTAACCCGCCTTTAAAGCCAATCGTGAAAGGGGATACATCAAAAACAAAAGCGCCTAAGCCGGTCGCATTACAGCAAGGCCTGGTTTTGACGACCATTTATTACGACCTGGACAAATCAAACGTCCGGCCCGATGCGGCCTTGGAAATGGATAAACTGGTCGAACTATTGAAAAAGCACTCGGCACTAAAAATCGAATTATCATCCTACACCGACTCGCGTGCATCGGATGAATATAACATGGCGCTTTCAAAACGAAGGTCGGCATCGGCACTTGCTTACTTAGTTTCAAACGGTATTTCAGCTGACCGGCTGGTATCAAAATATTTTGGCGAAACGCACCTGGTCAATCAGTGTGCCGATGGCGTGCCCTGTACCGAACAGGAACACCAGTTAAACAGGCGGACGGAGTTTAAGGTGATTGGTGGCGGGGATCATTAAACCAAGCCTTTCATACATTATAAATGCACCCAACTTACGGTCGATTTAAGAAATCAGCAGGTGTCATAATCTGAATTCCTTCGAATGGGTTTAAAACCAACAAATCCTTATGGCCGGTAACATTTAAACGTAATGACCAATCGTTTGCTTAGAGATAAATAGCGGTCAAACTTAGGGTGTATAAAAACGTCAACAAACTCACTGAATGTTTCTTCGGAATGAACTATTTCTCCCTGCGCTTTGGCTTTGTAATAGGCTTTGGCAGATACTGAACTTTCGGATAACAATAATACGCTTATCAACGTATTTGCATCAAACACCAAATTATCAGTCTTCTTCATTCAATAATTTCGTCAGAATTTCTTCTGTCAGGCCGTTGGCAGCGGCTTCATTCCGGGCTTCCCTTAGCAGCAGCTCAAAATTAGCTTCTTTAACTTTACTTAATGAATCGCCCAATATCATTTCGAGGTTTTTTTCTATTTGGGCACGTAATTTTGCTGAAGTATTGCGCCATGCCCTTGCTGTTTCGTCACCTGCTTCCAATACAATTCGCTCCATAACAAAATAATTTAGCCTAAATTTAGTTTTTTGTTTTAACAAATTTACAAAAAATCCGCTCATCACTCACACCCCAAACCTCATCCACCCATCTCCCTCAAAGCCAAAAATAAATTGTTTGGGATGAATAATTTCGGCGTACATTTCGATAGCGTCAACTATGCCCGGTCCGGAAGCATAAAGCCGGTTGCCGTCCGCAATATAAAGCCGATTATTTTTTACCGCTTTTAATTGGGCAAAACCCGGTTGCTGAAGAAAGGCAGCTATTTCTCTCAGCGTATCTTCAATAGAAAGCCCGCTAATTGCAATAACTATTATGTCCGGGTCACCTGCACTGACCTGCCCCCAATTCACTTCTCTCGAATCCTCTCCCGGCCCTGCCATGACCGCGATGCCGCCGGCGACTTCAATGGCTTCAGGCACCCAATGGCCTGCAAGGGTTAATGGCTCCAGTTTTTCGATACAAGCAATGGCTGGCTTGTTTTCAACAAATTTTAGTTTGTGACGGATAATATCCAAACGTTCCTGTAATTCCTCCCCGGTACTGCTTGCCTCTTGAGTTAGCAAAGCTTCGGCCAGGGTTTTATGCTTATCAGCCATTTCGTTTTCCGGTTTCAAATCCTCGCGGCAAAGGTAATTATTGTGAATGCAACGCAAATAGCTTCAGCTGACAATAAACAAATCGTGCAAACACTATTTGTATAAAAGCCGTTTATTTGAATAATGATATTCCTTACTTTTTTTATTGGTCTGTTTGCAAACTTTATCGGGTACGTCCCGCCGGGTAATATCAACCTCACCCTTGTGCAGATTACGATCAACCGCGGGCTGAAACAAGCCTTAATGTTTATCATATCCTTTTCATGTGTAGAATTCTTTTTCACCTATTTTATCATGCACGCCGCCAAATGGCTGGCCAGCCAGGTGAAACTCGATATGGTGATCGATTGGGTAATGGTGGTATTATTCACCATACTGGGGACAATTACCTGGATGCATCGAAAAAAAACGCCGCAAACTCATTATTCAAATACAGAAAGTATTCGTTACGGAATTTTGCTCGGTTTTTTAAACCCCGTACAGGTGCCGTTTTGGATTATTACAGGTACATACTTAATCACTCATCAATGGATCCTTGATGGAAAACTAGCGCTGGTAATTTTTAGTTTAGGGGCTGCGGCAGGAGCATTTTTGGCGCTGTTTTTATATGCCAAATTCGCTAACTACTTTAAAACGAAATTTGATTTGAGTACAAAGATGATCAATACGGGAATTGCCGTACTATTCTTTTCATTCGCGGCCTATCACATTGTGAAGCAGGTGTACTTGATATTCTTCAAAGGATAAGTTAGCGCTCTTAACTTAATCAACCCAATCAACCAAGTCCAACTTGATCAACCCACCTACACTCGCAGGTTCCAAATTCTTTCCGCCTTGCGGCCGATCAGCCAGAAAGATAAACCCAAAATGGCAAAAAACAGTGTTTTGTTGGTATTGTCCCAAAAGTATTCGAAGTATTTGGTGTAAATGAAGATAAGCAGGAAGGTAATACCAAATTCGCGGGCAATGACATCCTTTGCCTTCAATCCATAAAACATGAAACATGCAGCCACTGCACCTGAAATAATACCCCAGTAAAACAGGCTGATCTGCCTGATGTGCCACCAGCGGTCGATGTTGCCATAGTTGCCGAAAATGCTGAACAGCCAAAGCGACATAAACAGGTATAACAGGCCGACTACATAGGTAAGCTCCCAAAAGCGACCGAACCATTTTTGCTTTTTAAGGATGTGGCAACCGGCAACCAGCACCAGGCCAAAAAGAACAAATCGCAAGGGGTAGTTCATCCCCAAAAAATAATCATGCCAATGGGTTTGATAGCCCGTTTCGGTACCGAACCAACTGCCAAGCGAAACCAGGGCGAAGAGCCAGATCAGCCTGGAATCCATACGCCAGGCGAGAATACCATACACAAACACCGACAATAGGAATAACAGGGAGAAATGGCCCGAGCCGTTATCGACCGCCTTACCTAAAAATGCGATGCAACTCGCCATAAACAACACGCCAGTAAAAACAACGGCCTCATTGCTAAATATTCTTTCAGGGTGCTTCTTCTCGGACCGTTTTCCGAAATAAAAACACAGGGCTGAAATGATACCGGACGCAATGCTGATCACGATATCCGGTGTGTAATACAGATTTTTTATCCAGTTGAGCACCCTTACGTCGATAATTAGGGAACCAACCGCTATTGCGCCACAGATGAGGGCGATCCAGAAAGAATATTTGGCCAGCCGCATCCAGTCGAAACCTTTTACCTCGTATGACTCGCGAAGCTTGTTGGCGGTATCGGCATCGATCAAATGGTTTTCCTCCCAATCGCTGATGGCCTTATTTAAAAAATCACTTTCCTGTTTGTCGAGGTTCAGTTTCATGTTTGGTCCATAGTCGATGGTCAATAGACCATAGTAAAACAGGTTAGTACATTTTGTGTTTCACGCACTAATTTCGATAAATATCTGAAAAACAAATGAAATTGTTTACGGGTGGGCAGCCAGCAGTCTTATCGCATCAAGTTTATCCTGGCCGATTTGCACTTTGAGTTCTTCGAGCGAGTTAAATTTCATGTCACCCCTTATATAATTCAAGAATTCAACCCTGATCTTATGATTGTAAATATCCCGGTCAAAATCAAAAATATTCACTTCGATGTTGCGGGTTAAGCCATTGATGGTGGGACGCGTACCGATATAACCCATTCCGTTGTGCACCTCGTTTTCCACCCATACCCTTACCGCAAATATGCCGCCGGATGGGATCAGCTTATATCTTTCCGATACAACGATATTGGCCGTTGGATACCCGATCTGCCGACCGATCTGGTCGCCGCGGACGACCGTTCCGGTAACGAAAAAGGGATAACCTAAAAAATCGTTGGCTTCTTCAATATGATCCGCTAACAAAGCCGTTCGGATGCGGGTTGAGCTTACGGCTACATCATGAATGTCCTGTTCGGGAATTTCCACCACATTGAACCCGTAAACAGGGCCCAGGCGCAGCAAGTCTTCGAGCCCACCCTGGCGGTCCTTGCCAAATCGGTGGTCGTAGCCAATAACGATGGTTTTTGTGCCGATGCTGTCCACCAAAACACCTCGGATATATTCTTCTGCTGACTGATTGGAAAAGTCTCTAGAGAAAGGCGTGATGATGAGGTGCTCCACCCCCAATTCCTCCAACAGTTCCGCTTTTTCGGGGATGGTGTTGATCAGTTTGATACTTTCATCTTCCGGGTGCAGGATCATCCGGGGATGGGGGAAAAAAGTGAGCAAAACGGTTTCGCCGCCGGTATTGGCAGCCAGTTCTTTTACACGCGAAATAATTTTTCGATGGCCCATGTGCACGCCGTCAAACGTACCGATGGTAACCACCGCATTTTTTAATGGAACAAACTCGTCGATATTATGGTAGATCTTCATTATTTTTTTCTTGGATTTCACCGATTTGTAAAGCGCAAACTTAATCCAACCCAATCAACCCAATCAACCTTGTCACTCAATATTAGGAGTGTTTAATTTCAATTCCCTTATGGTATTCACCAACTCCATCACCTCGTAAGCATCTTCGACATTAAAATCGCCGCTGCGGGTGCGCCTTAGTCGTGAGAGATAGGCGCCATTGTTGAGCGCTTTGCCGAAATCGTGTACCAATGAACGGATATAAGTGCCTTTGCTGCATACTACCCTGA
>Ga0302191_10000922_pt1 | contig 18875 bp, 12 predicted proteins | sample II_Bog_E3_1_FD_198775 | JGI IMG/M metagenome (GOLD analysis project Ga0302191, IMG submission 198775) | Peat permafrost microbial communities from Stordalen Mire near Abisko, Sweden - II_Bog_E3_1 | ecosystem: Environmental > Terrestrial > Soil > Wetlands > Peat | place: Sweden: Abisko...
GCCTTCTGTAAAATTGAATAAATATTATTAGGGCCTATTTGATCTTTTATTGATCTTTTATTGGGATGTAATTAATTGATGCGATCGCAGCTCTACAAATATCCGCCAAGACAGTAGCAACCCAACCGAGAGGACTTTGCCAACAGAGAGAGGGAGCTTACTAAAGTCAGCACATATACTCCTGGACAGTGGAAAAACTTTATCCCGCATTAAATCAGATAATCATCCGAGAAGCAACTCTCCCGAACGCCTTCTTATCAATCCTATAAAACTTTTGAAGCGAACTACGAACTCAACGACTAAGAACCAAATAACAGTAGAATTCGGTCAATTCTCATCTCACGAAAATAGGAAGAGAGTCGCAGACAATAGAGCGCCATGCGTAAAGTGCGGGAACTGCAATAAAAAGTGTTGCCTTTGGTGAGGAACAATCACTTCGAGGAGTAAGGGATATGGATAGGCTGGCAATCTCGAATATAGCAAAAATTATTGCGCCTGGAGGGTCGCATGTAAAACATGAAAAAATAAATGCAGCTGTAGCTTTAAAAGAGGGTAGTTGAGTTGTAAAACAAATGGTAAAGCAGATTGAACGACTACTTGAAGTAGACTGAGCAAAAGTAATGAGGGTAAACTTGATGATGATGCTGTAATATTATTATTGCATAAGAGATAAGGATAAAGAGATTATTTTATGATTCACGAACTGTACTTGCGATTGCTACTCCGCTTGAACTACACCAAATCGAGAGAGTTGTTCCATCCTCCCTGCAACTTTTACTTACAGCAGATTACTATTCCTCCGATCACGCATAGCGTAAAGAAGAAGAGAACTTCGCCGTAGTCGTCGCTGGAGGTGGGGTTGTTTGTCAGGAGGAGAGTAATGCCAAATTGGAAGAAGTTGCCAATTGAAAAGGCTATCCAGTAGTAACTATAAATACTTTATCCGATCTTTTTGCCGAATATCAGCTGGGCAACGTTGGGAAAAATTACCATGAATCCCCCCAGACTAATCGAGTTTAATGTGTAGAAAACGAAATAGATGGTTGGGTTGCTAGTTGCCATTATCAGCACAAAAGATATGATGTTCATGCCCGCAGCCACGCAAAACAATGTCTTGAAACCTATTCTGGAAAAAACAAAACCCCAGATTATTCTACATCCTGAAATGTGTACCGTGAAAATCCATTGCCCAAAGCACCTGATATCAATACCCAATAGAGGAAGGATTTAGTGCGATACTGAACCGAGAGTAGGTTTTTAAAATTCATGATGACGTAAAAGTTGCCGCAGCTTGAGAGGAAGATAATGATTGTAATCATCCAGAATACTCTTGATTTGAAAGATTAGGACTAACTGCTGCAGAAGTTACCGCTTTTATCATCGACGGGGATTGACCTTTATTATTTATCCTTCTATTCGTTACGCCAAATCATTGGCACCATCAAACCGATACCCATGCCGCCGACTAAAAGCACAAGCAGACCCATTTTGAGGAGGCAGAATGAAAAAGTGCTATCGATGAGGGATTTGATCTGTTCATCATTATATCTGTAGAGATCTTATTTGTTTTAAATGCACTCGATATTATAAGAACCGAAGAGGACGGCTCCCAGCCCAGTGCCTGTTAAAATAATCGAGTTGGTGATGAGTTTCAGATTTGGAAAGAATTTATGGCACTCTTTGATAGGAGGGAGGAAGAGGAGACCTGCACTCAGACCATAAAGAACGTTGTGGAAGAGCATGAAGACTGGATAGCAGAGGAAGTACGTGGAAAGGTTGACATATTACTTGAGATTATAACAGATACGATTGCGATGATCAGAGCGACTCCCATTGTTATGGCGCTGCCATAGGTGTGACTAAGTTTAAAACCCATTCGCATTGTAAGACCGGCACAGAACATAGATAGCGGAGCACCAACAGGTGTCTATTCGGCTGTGTTATAGTACATTCCCACATAGCCTGTGATCATGTTCCAACGATATATAGCTCCAACGATCAGATGAATCATGAAAGCTCCGAGCAGTCCGCTGATGGCGGCTACTTGGTTGGATTTTGCCATCTGAAATATGCCTTTAAAGAGATCTATCTCCACTTTGGTAGTTTGTTCCTCCTACTAATCGACTATCTCGTCGGGCAATAGTTTCAAACTGGAAGTTTTTTTCTAGCTGCATGAGGGGAAGAGTACAAAATGATGCCATCGGGAGGGATATAGCTAATGTTATCATAGGGGTTTTTATCCGTATTGGAGAGATGATCGTTATCGGAACAGGAAGTTGCTTATCTTTCGGACTCGATTGGAATCTTTTATTTGTTGATTATGGAGATGCTCATGCTATTAATTATTATTAGCTTGAAAATAACTCTAATATATTATAGATTTGAGTGTAGCAACAAGGAATACTGGAAGATCGGAAGATCGGAGTAGGAAGACTAGTTCACTGATAATATATAGTAAATTAAATATATTCCTATTATAATTTGTGGATTTGGTAGATTAGATCAAGGGGCTACTTCTTTCTTCTCATCACCTTCGAAGGTGATTTGGTAGATCTCATATCCTTAGTACTCAACTTCTCGTCGCTCTTCCTCGCAAATCAGATCGTTGACCTTATGCCCACGTGGATTGAAGAAGGAGGCGGCAATACCAAAGTTACTGAAGAGGATCTTATCGTTGGCCCTGATTCTGACTTCAGCGTTGCCCCAAATCATGAAGAATTCGTCGTAGATCATTCCCCTGAAGGCTCTATTCGTCGAGGGATTGGTGACAGGGGTGTGCAGCTCAAAGATCTTGTTGTTAGTGAGGGCGAATATAAGGCCTGGATGGATCATAGTCTCGCTCTTGGTGTATTTGCCCGAGTAATAGGTGGCCAGGTACACGTTGTGGACAGTCTTGATTACACAGACTAAGTTTTACTTTTCTTCGATATACTTGTGGAAGCTTGTGGTATTTCTGTGGTCGTACTCAAACACAAGCTTAGTCGCAACGATGCGCTTCTTCATCAACCTTTGGATCTATTGAGTGATCTTGAGTTTGTAGGAGAAGAGCTATAGGAGCCCTTTGTTAAAGAAGCTGTAGACCTAGGCAGCCTCATAGGGCTCAATGCCATTGTCTGTAGCAAGTTGTCTAAATTTTTGCTCATAATCATAGTCAAAGAGTGATGCTTTTGGATTTTTTGTTGCAGTAGTTAAAGTTTTAGTCGATGTGATAGGCTATGTCTGGATCCTGGTATGATCACTAACAGAATTTAAAGTAGTGTCCGATTTGGTGGTTTTATTTTAGTCTTATGGCTTATTAATGAGTTGTGATTCTAAGGTTTGTATCTTTTTCAGGAGTAATTCTTTTTAGTTTTCTCTTTAAATTTATTTTTGATGGTAGAAATCTGCTGATTCTTCGGCTAACTTTTCAGTCTCAGCTATTCTTTACTTACTTTCATCGATTTGCTTCAAAAGTGATTTCTTCTCCTCCTCCATCTTGCTGACGTATTATCTAAACTCGGCAATTTACCTGTTGGCTACTGCAATAACTTTTTCTTTCTACGCAAGAGTATCTATCTTCAGTGTTTCAAGCTAATTCTGGAGACTGTATATAATGTCAGAATTGGGATCTATTTTATTATCCTTTGAATGATCGATAAAGGAGTCATTGCATGAGTAAGTGGCCAATTGAAGTGATAGTCCACTTATCCTTTCATTCAACTGGTCATTCTCAGTTTGCAGAGTATTAATTGTATTTTTAAGTGATCTCGCCTCTGACAATAAAGACTATTTATTTTTTTCGAATTTTTGGAGTCTGCTGGTTTGATCTTCTATCTTCTGCAAATCATTCTTACGTTCTTCTTTGAGACTTTATATTTATATTGTATGAGTTTGCTTTTATTATTCATATATCTTAAGGAATTCCTCTTGCTTTTGGCTTAAATTTATTAATTCATTGATTTGTTACGATAAATCATTAATTTTTATCTTACAGCCATTCAATTATGATTCCTTTTCCTCAGACAACGACTTATACCGTTAGATATCTTCAACAGATAATTGTAGTTTGAAGTTCAAGTCATCAATCTCTAAATTCTTTACGGCAATCGATTTGTTTAATTCCTCTATTTTTTGTTCCAAATCAATATTTGAAAAATGCTCCATTTCTGCTTTTTCAGTCTGTCTTTCTCTGCGATTATTTTACTGATTGAACTTTGTGTAATTACAATTAGAATTGCTATCTTGGTGAGTCTTTTACTCGAGGATGATCTCGTAAATTTAATAAGCCAACATTTTAACCTTAGATTAGGTACAGCCGAGCAATTGAGGCATTTTTGTTGTTGCAGGGCACTCAAAGAAAGTTCCAGGATATCCAAAATTTCCCTCCAGTATATCACCTCCGAAGCCAAATCTTATATCTGATTTTCCAAATGCAAGGGTATTAGCAAAACAGCCGTTGGCTTTTTTATCAGGCAGTATATTATAGTAGCATTGGTTATTCCCTTCCAAATCCGATTCAAAAATAAAGGCTTTCTCTTCTCCGTTGTACGAATTAGGAGTATTTGGCTTCACTAAGGGGGTAAAGAATAGACTGCAATCATCTTGTTGGTGGCAGTCCTAATGATGAGGAGGATGTTTGTTTTATTGACGAAATGATTCCAATTCAATTTATCTTGGGGAGAGTATTTGTACAAGAGATTACTGATTTTGAACTGTTTATTGCTACTGATAGTTTCTATTTGTTTGACAATGGATTTAACTGTGATTAAAGTCTGTTTGTGGCAACGAACCCAACTCTATCGATCAAAATATTATTCACTTTTGTATTCGTCAAGTTCATCCTTCAGCCTTTGCTAGTTGTAAACTAATTACATATACTTTTGTTGAACCGATTCCAATTACTTTAATTGTATTTACTGTTCCTCGATTTTCTTAACAATATTTACATTTTTATTCAGTTATTCTTGAAGATTGGAATTTTTTGAGATTAAACTAGTTTTTTCCTGAAGCAAATCATCGATTATAGACTGTTTTTCCGCGATTGTTTTATGATTCTAATTTAAGGAAACTTTTAGATTCTATAATTGTTAATTTAAAGAATTTTCTGATTGTTGGTGTAAAATATTGAGATCTTCTATTTACTTCAACTTTATACTATAATTGGTCTCCCTATCTTTTTTTTCCGCTTTCGCAAATTGTTGTTGTTTAAGTAACTATCCTTTGAGTGATCCTATATAACTCTTTAGTTCTTCCATTAAAACAAAAAAATTGCCATTTCGATCAAATTTATGCTAAAGCTCGGCTTCCAAAAGTATATAGACTTATGATAATTGTTCTTGGCTTATATTTAAATCGTATGCTATTAAGTTTTTTTGTTTCTTACATTAACTCAACTAATTTTATACAATCCATTTATCTCTGCTTAATTTATTTAATTTAGAGGATAATTATTCCAAACTTAAAGATTGTTAATTTAATGTTTTCTTACACTGTTATAGCTCAGTTTATAACGATTCACATTTAATTAAAGATTACTTCAGTTATTAGTTAATTTTTACATTTTTTTATAGAAACTATTCTTGCTTTTTATAATTTTGATCTTTATTTTATATATTTAATTTTTAAGTTTATTTTAAATAATTAGCTTTTTCTAGAGTAAGGGTATAAATTCTAGCATTTGCTTATGATAAACTTTGCTAAAAACAAGAAACATTTATTTACGTTGAAGATTTTGATGCTTTCAGATGATTTATAAATTTGTTCTTAGCGTTTAATTATCTTTTGAGTTCTTCAATATTCCTTTATAATTTCTATTTCTATTTTTGTAATTAAATCTTCTAATTTTACAATGATTTAATTTTATAAGATCTACTTTCTTGTGATTATTTTAAATTGATTAATTAAGTTTCTAAATTTTACATTTTTCTTTTCGTTTTTTATGCTTACTCGAATAATTTTTTATTCTTTTCAACTTAATTTTATTTTAACTTTATTTATACACCAAGATTATCAATTTTTTATAGAAGTTGTTAATTTAAACTGTTGAACTACTTCTTGAAAGTCATGCTATCTGCTGATATTTCTTGTGATACTGAATATAATTCATTGCTTGTGCTTGTTTTTTAGTTTTTTAAATATAATTGCCACGAGGAATTATTTTGCTTTAAAGTGGATATTTTTTGAATAATTAAATTAAATCTACTTTAATAATATTGACATTATTATAAACGGCTCAATTCATTCTCTTTAGAAATTGTATCAAATTATAAGATTGTTTTACATAATTCAATCCAATTTATCATGAGAAATTATATCTCAGAAGGAAAATATGGATATGTATTTGCTGCAGAATATGAGGCTATCGTTTTCTATGATTTTTCATTTATGATTTATGGTTTTTTAGTTGGGGAATGAGAACCATATTCCTTTTTATTTTTACTTTAAAGCTAACTTATGGAAGCAATATACTATCTTAGCTATTCTTTTAAGGCTAAAGACCATCCTTTATTTTTATAACAAGAAAGTTTTGTTTTTGCAAATTATTTTTATCTAATTTTCTTGATAAAGTCATCATAGATTGTAAATAAATTTTGAAAATCATTGATTCTCTTATCAATGAATGCAAAATTTTAAATATTAGTATTAGATTGTTACAAAGCATTAGATAATAATTTGATTTGATACTATGACATATAAGTTGAATTCGTGAGAATAGTTATCATCTTTCTGCAAATATTTCTTGCTGTATTTATTTATTTATTCTTTGATTCCATTAACTACTGGTGTTGTTTTTTGGCTGTATTTATCTCTTTATTTTTTAAATCCATTAACTACTGGTGTTGTTTTTTTACTGTATCTTTCTCTTTATTCTTTGATTACATTGACTACTGATGTTGTTTTTTGGCATTATTTATCTCTTTATTCTTTAATTCCATTGACAACTGATGTTGTTTTTTGGCATTATCTATCTCTTTATTCTTTAATTCCATTTACTGTTGGTGTTGCTATAAAAGTGTTTATACAGGTTTTACTAATAACTGCCTCCAATTTACATAACTTTCTTAATTTATAAAAGGAGATGATGAATTATAAAAGGTTTTATCGCGAAATGGTTTAAATTTGTCTACGACTGCTGAAATAGACGTAAGGATTTCACTCATTTTTTTAATATTATTTTAAACTTCTTTGCGCTTTTAATACTTAATCGTAGATAAATCAATTTGCTTTTATTTTTGTATTGGATACTTGATAAATTGTAGTATTATCTGTTAGTATGATTAAGTTACTAATTTATTTTATTTCAGTTATTCCATACATTTATTTACAGACTAAATTAAATCAGAACTTTGATATGATGTTTGATAGGTTGGCCTTATTATATCTTAAATTTTTCCTATCATATTATTTTTGCTAACAATAGTCATCAATATCTTTTCTATATAATTTTACTCCTTGAAATTTGCAGTTGTCATAAAATTTTTAATTTCGTTTTACTTTAGATTTGGATTTGCTAAAAATTTATTTAATAATCTTATCAGAGTTTGTTATCGTTATTGAGCAAATTCTTTAATTTTAAGTAAATCTTTTTATTGTTATCTAACAGATTCTTCTTCTTTTGTTTTAATCCAATCATCGATTCCTTGGATAATCATATTGTATTTTTCATAAAATGGCCTTCTCTATGAAGAGAAAAAATTGATAGTGTATCTCGTTAATTGTTGTTTTTTGATATCGCTGATTAAATCATCAAGTAGTCCTGTTACAAATATACTGTCAGCCATTACCTTTGATGAATAAAAAGTATTAATTTGCAAAGTTATAATTATCCTTATAATTATAAACATATTAGTTGTTATTTTTCCAAAACTAATTCTCGTCATTTAATATTAATTATGATTACCTTAAAAGATAACTCTAGTATAGTATAAATTTGAGAATAACAACAAAGAGTGTGAAAAAATCGACGAGGAAAGGACTAGTTTGTTGATGATATATAGGAAATTAAATCGATTGTATTTTTGAGGATTTAATTAACTTAGATCAAGGGGTTACTTCTTCTTTCTTCTTTTCCTCCCCATCGAAGGTGATTTGGTAGATCTCATATCCTTAGTACTCAACTTCTCGTCGCTCTTCCTCACAGATAAGATCGTTGACCTTTTTCCCACGTGGATTGAAGAAGGAGGCTGCGATACCGAAGTTGCTGAAGAGGATCTTATCATTGGCCCTGATTCTGACTTCAGCGTTGCCCCAAATCATGAAGAATTCGTCGTAGATCATTCCCCTGAAGGCTCTATTCGTTGTAGGGTTGGTGACAGGAGTATGGAGCTCAAATATCTTGTTGTTAGTAAGGGCGAATATGAGGCCTGGATGAATCATAGTCTCGCTCTTGGTGTATTTGCCCGAGTAGTAGGTGGCTAGGTACACGTTGTGGACGGTCTTAATCACACAGACCAGGTTTTACTTTTCTTCGATGTACTTGTGAAAGCTTGTGGTATTTCTGTGGTCGTACTCGAACACCAGCTTAGTCGCAACGATGCGCTTCTTCATCAACCTTTGGATTTACTGGGCAATCTTGAGTTTGTAGGGGAAGAGTTATAGGAGGAGGTCTTTGTTGAAGAAGCTGTAGAGTTATGCAGCCTCATAGGGATCAATACCATGGTCTGTGGCAAGTTTTCTAAACTTTTGCTCGTAGTCATAGTCAAAAACCAATGCTGTTTGATTTTTTGCTACCGTAGTTTAAGTTTTAGTCTATGTGATAAGCTGAGTCTGGAATCTTTGATTTTCACTGGAATTATTTTAAGGAGCTTCTGGCTTATTAGTCTTATTTTAGATTTATATATTTTGTGCCGTTTTAAGTTTTTATTCTAAGATTTGTATCTTTTGTAACAGTAATTCTTTCTATTTTTCTATTTCAATTTATTTTTGATGGTAGAAATTGGCTGATTCTTCGGATAACTTTTCTGTTTCTGCTATTTTTTGCTGACTTTCATCACGCTATTTGATTAATAATTTGTTTTCCTCCTCCTTCTTGGTGAAATACTATTTAAACTAAGAAATTTCTCTGTTGGCTGTTTCTAGTGCTTTTTATTTTTAAGGAAGAGTATCCATCTTCATTGTTTCCAGCTAATTCTGGAGACTCAGTATGATGTCAGCATTTTGATCTATTTTATTATCCTTTGAATTATCAATAAAAGAATCATCATATGAGTAAGTGGCCAATTGAAGTTATAGTTCACTTATCTTTTCATTCAGCTGACCATTCTCCGTTTACAGACCATTAATTGTAATTTTAAGTTATCTTTTGTCTGCTAACAAAGATTATTTTTCTTTCTATATTTTTTGTAGTTTTGTGATCTGATCCTTCAATTTTTGCAGATCCTTTGAGTATTCTCCCTTTAGACTTTATATTTATCTTTCATGATTCCTGTTTAATTCATCATGGAGTGTTAAGGATGATTATTGCTTTTAACTGCCATTTTTTAATTAATTGCTTTTCTGAGATAGATCTTAGATTGCCTTCAGCAATTAATTTATTTTAATATTACAATTTTGCAGCTAAATCTCCTTTTCATTGACAATTTATTTATAATGTTTACACTATGAATCTGCCTAAGTTAATTTTAGATTTAACTCAGTAATGTTTGCGTTCTTAATAGAGACAGTATTCTCCAACTAGATTAATTTATATTCAAAATCTTCATTTAAAGATATTTATTTAGTCTACGTTATCTTTTAATTTGAGGTTTCCTTGTTAATTCTTTCATGAATATTTCCTTCACTCACAGCATATAGGCTTTTATCTTGAATCTATTTTTAACTGAAGAAAATTTAATAAATTTAGTATGAAATCATTTTGACTTTGGATTAGTTGTTAGAATTACCCAAGAGTTGAGGTATCTTTTTATCATTACATTCAAAGCAAGTTCCATCATATCCAAAATTACCCTATAGAGTGTCATCTCCGAGAGTAAAACGCAGGTCTGATTTTCCAAAAGCAAGGACATTGCCGTAACAACCATTAACCTTTTTGTTAGGTAGCAGATAGTAATAGTTTTGATTATCTCCTGATATACCAGATTCAAAAATGAAGGCTCTCTATTTTCCTTTGTACGGATAAGGAGTATTTGGTTTAATCAAAGGAGCTAAAGAGTATGCTGCAATCATCTTACTGCTGACTGTCTTAATAATGATAAGAATATTGCATTTACCGCTAAAGTGGTTCCATGTCAGTCTGTCCTGTGGTGAGTATTTATATAGAAGATTACTCATTTTGAATTATTTGTTATTAATACGAGCAATTTATTTGAGAATAGTTTTGGCTATAATGAGAGTTTCTTTGTGATTGCAAACCCAGCTTTATTTATCACAATATTATTCATTTTTATATTCTTAGAGCTAATCTCTCAGTTTTTGTATGTTTTATGCCTATGATTGATATTTTAATTACGTTTACCTCAATTTCATTAGCTATTGCTTACAATTGGAAATTTCAATCTTCAGATTATTTTCAAATTATTTGTTGTATGCTTTAAGATTTTATATTTCTGCCTGTTTTTAGTGATAAATTGCATTATTATCTTTTTTACACTCTTAGACATATTGCCTTTGCACATTTAACTAATTTTTAAGAGAACTAATATATTTTTTCACTTAATTAATGGTACTGCCAAAATCAGTATTAAATGTTAATTCATTAAATATCTAACTTTTTAAGAAGGAGTATACACATTATAATTGATTTTTGCAGATAATTAACTCTCCGTTTATTTTTATTTCCATATCTTGTAATTTTGTTAGTTATGCTTGGATAAATTATTTCTCTTTAGTGATTGTGTCAATAGATTATTGCAATAATTTCAGCTATGAGGATTGTTGTTCAGTGTTTTAGATTAAATTATGATTTTTTTCAGTTATCCTTTTTATTTAAGCAATGTTTTAATCATTTTATCTTTTACTATTAAGTAACTCTTCCTTATACTGCGATATTTTTGCCTCTAATTGCTCTTTTGTTGTTATGGACTATGCCAGTAATTTTTGCAGTTGTTCGGCTTATTGCTGATATTTTTATTCTTTTTTTTTAATTTTGGTGAATTAATTTTGTTTAGAATAATTTTATTGTCGAATATTAACACTCTCCTTTTCCTGTTTTTATAATTTTTCAATTTGGTCTTTAAATTTAAGATTTAATTTTGTCAACTCTTCAATTTTTTTATATTTTTATAGAGCGTCTGAGTATTTTTGATTCAACTATGTAAAAGATTTCTGTTTTTATTCATCGATTAAATTAATATTCCTTTATATTTCTTTTATTTTCTTTTATTGATTTTCAATTATTTATATTAATTGCTGATTATATTATTTCATTCTTTCTATTTCAGATTTTGATTCTGATAAATCTTTCATTTGTGCTAATAGTTGTGCATTTGTTTGTTCCGAATTTTATTTCAATATTTTCAATTATTACTTCATTTTGTTATTATTTATTTTTATATTTTGTTCCTCTTTAGGACTTTTGAAAACGATTTTCTATTTTTCTATTTTTTCATTGATATAATTAGAATTCATTATAGTGGTATCATTAGTTAAAGTTCTAATTTTAGTATTTGCTGCCTATAAATCAGCCTCAGACTGAGCTAAACTCATCTAAACTTTATCTTTTGATGCTTGAAGATTAGTTATCTAAGATTTGTTAAAAATTATTTGCCGATTGAGATCTCCAATATTTATTAAAAATTGTTGATTTTTATTCTTCATTGAATTGCTTTATTATTGCTACTACTTAATTTGTTTATCTTTAATTTATAATAAGTTCTTGAAAGTGAGTAATTGTGACGTTAATAAATTGATTTGTTTTTCCAATTATTTTTTTTATTAAATGAGCTTGTCATTTCGGTTTTTCAATTTTTAATTTGCTGTTTGCTCTTTTCCTAATTGATCACACATGGAGAGATATAAAATTTATTGTTTATCAATCTCTGCTTGTGAAACTGTATTTACAGGCTGTAGATCTTCTGAAACTGAATTGAGTGCATTTTATGTCTTAATTTTTCCAGATTATTTGATCTGTTCAGTAAGCAAAAGATTCCTTTGTTGCTCTTGATTAAGATAGGTCCTGATATTTTTTACCTCTCTAACTATCTAATCAAATTGACTCATGTAAAATTGGCATTATTATAAACGGCTTTTCTCATTTTCAGTATTTATATTATCTTCTGATTCTAGAACAGTCTTGCATAACTAAATCCAATTTATCATCAATGTTTGCATTTATTAAGAATATTGATTTGTACTTTTCCAATTATTTTTCTCTAAGTTTTATATTTTTGGATAAGAGCTGAGGGTAATATTTCCTTGCATTTGTTTTGAAGGGGAAGTATTACATTATTTTTTATCTTTCGCTTATAATTATTTAGTTGCCTAAATAATCAAAGCTATCTCTTCCTTTAAAGTGCATTTTTTATTTTTATTAATTGATATCTTTTTTTTAACAACCTCCATTTTTCTAATTTGTATTATCAAATCGTCATAACAAGTAAATAAATTTTAGATATCAACCAACCTTTTTTCATTAATTGATAAAAGTATATTAGTATTACATGATTTTTAAATGGCTTAGGATTGTAGTTGTGATTAATTCATAAAATTAGATCTCGTGAGAATTATTACCATCCGCCTATAAATATTTTTTACTGTAGTTGCCGATTATTACAGTTACTTTTTTATTTTTCTTATATTTTACTGGACAGTTGGATCACATTTATAAATATTTTATCCAAATTTATCAAAGCGATAAGTAACTAAATCATTCATAATCTTATTAACAAGATCATATTGAATTTTATATTGTTTTTGCTAATCGTTTTATTTCAAAATGGTTTAAACTGGTTTAACCAACAGTTATTCCCAACAGCTGCTTTCCTTATTTGATTTAATTATATGAGTTGTAGGTAATGTGAAACTATTATTTTTTGAGAGTTTTGCATTTGAAATCTGTACATTTATCTTTGTAATAGCTTTTAATAATTCAAACATTCTAGATCTATTACTTTAAAATTATCGTTGCTTATCTTTATCTTTAATTGTAGGCACATTATAAGAAAATTTTATTTCATTAGGAAAATTGGAAAATTGTGATGTTACTTTCTAATAAGCTTCAGTTACTGCTTTATTTTATTTGAGTTCTTCTATAAGTTTACTCACAGTGACGACAGCATCAATGGTTTAATTGCCTACTTTTAATTTTTGTTAAATCAAATATAAATTTTTGTTTTTTGTGATTATTTCCCACATTAAATTTCCGATGCTTTCACAATTTTGTAAATTATAGAATGAGATCTTTATTTTCTATTTCAATTATTTTAGACTTATATTGAAATTTGTTCTGCATTAGGTTAATAATTTAATAAAACATTCCTCTCTATACTTTGCCTGATTTTGCTATAATACTGATATTTTATTCAATTAAATATCTTTATCTTTATCTTTTTCTATTAGCCATTAATTGACTCCATTGATGATCGTTTCAAATTTATCATTGAATTGTTTTATCTATTATACCTTTGAAGAAAAAGTTGTCTTTGTAATTTTTCTTTATTTGACCATCTTGCACAAAATATCAAGATTTTTCAAAATTGATTCAGGGTTAGGCATAGATTTGTTGAATATTCCCGTCAGCATCTCTATTAATTAATTAAAAAGTATTAATTATAAAATATAAAATGGTCTTGAAAAGTTATAATTATAAAGCTTTCAGTATAGTTGGAGCTTCTTTTTAATATGTAAAAAGAATGTGATTTATATTAAATTTATAATTTTTGTTTAGTATATTAATCGTCTATATTTTAGGTTAATCCCGTCCTAAATAACGAACATCTTTGTTAACAAAAATATTGATCTTATTTTATCATTATAAACCAGTCAGTTCAGCCATTATTCTTGCCCCCTTTACATGAATTATCTTTGACTATCTCTTTAATTTCAAACCATTGTAAGTATAGCATAAATGCACATTCTTTAAATACACTCTACTTAGTATCCGATAGATTTTATAAAATTACTGTTCCTTCCTTCCTACCTCCGCCTTGGCTTTAAACCGTGACTTGCTGCCCTTAAACATCCCTTTCATCTTCTTCAAGCTGATATAAATCGGTAATTTTCCATATTTTTTATTAAGCAACTGATAAAATTCCTTCTCAGTGATCTGATATTCGTCCCTCTCTAATATTTTACTCAGCATAGTACTGAAATACTTCCTCTCGTCTCCGTTGATGCTAATTCTTTTGACCATATGGTGGTAGATGTTCGAATTTATGTTGCGACCGTAGGTTTGGGTCACTTTGATTTCAGGACTTCTTTCATCAAGTGATTATTCCTCAATTTGAGGTTATTCTGCTGATAGATCTTCAGATTAGCTGTCCAAGGTATCTCGAAGTTCTTCAGCCTTTTCACTATTTTTGTGTTAATAGGAAGGTTCAATGAGAACAATTGGATCCACATATGAAACAGGGATGTTAGTTGACCGATTCTATTCGAAGTGGTTGGTGTTAAAAGCGAAATAGGAGTTATCTTGGACAAATGGAAAACCAATATAAATGGGAGCTGATGAGTACATTTCACTCATGAACTGAGTGGGGTATCCGCTGCCGTAGGCGTACATCTTGCTAACTATTAATCGATTATAGGCCACCCTCAAATTAATTCAATAAATAAGCTTTTTGGGACTGTTCATGTCCCATATTTGGAGGGAAGATTAAGGGGATTGGATGGGATGAAGGATATTGGTTGATACGTGGAAATGTTTGGAGATGGGTTTCGTTTGATGATATTTCTATTGATTTTTCAAATCGTTTTAATGCCAATAAAAGATAAAAATATTGACAAACTATTTTAGGGTAGGAATTGCAAGAAGGGCTATAAACTACCACCTAAATCAACGAATTACATACTGTGTATTCGTACAACGCAGATTTGGCATAAAATGATGTTATCATCCACCCATTTCCGTGGAGTACCTTTTCCTTGCTATTTTTATACTATGAAAGGACTGAGCCCTTGATTTGCTTGCAAACTTTTGAAGATAATAAAATTTTACAAGTAGGTTCCCGTTTTTCTCAAAATTTAAAATTCATCAGAATCAACACTATAATAATAATCATAGAAACCATTTTAACAGCAATAAACTACCAACAGCCATGAGCAATAGCCCATCTGAGGGTTCAAGGTTCTTCGTGTTTAAATTGTCAAAAAATAATTTTGATGATAAATTTTGTTGAGATATCTATTGAGATTACTTTCCATAAAGAAGGGATAATTAAATATGTTGCCACCATAATTATAATTTGCAGGACTGCATGAAAATTAATTTTATTTGTTTCTTAATACTCACATTTTCAATATGGCAATAATTAACTTCAAAAATCATGCAACTTCATTGAATAATCCTTGCTTTGGCGGAAGGCGTGGCCTCTTGCGAAAGTTCTCTTAGCTTTAGTAATATATTATCGGATTATATCGGATACGTCGTTGCGAACTTCGTTGAATTGCACATCAGTTTGGTTTACAGCTCCACGAGAGCTGGATCGTACCCTTTTCTTTCTTATGTGATTAAATTATGTCTAAAAGGGGAATTAATTAGTGGATTGAGGGGTTTTGGATTGATGAATGTTTAAGTGTTAGGGGTAGTTGCTGGCTATTCGAGTATTAACTGATTTTGGATAAATGATATCGGTTACTTCTCTGCTTTATCCATTCTGCTCTTTATTGATGTTATTTCTGGAAGTCGCCCTCATTTTAACTCTCTTTATTACTCCAGAGTTGAAGCTAGTCCTCTTGAACTCTGGCTTCTCCTCATGGCTTTCCTTCTTTTAATTATTGACAGTTACGTTGGTTCCGTTCTCTTCGACTATTTGTTTGCTCTCTTCGTTTGGATTCTTCTCTACCCAGTATATATTTTTCTTCTTCTCGGCCGTCGCTTCTGCCTGGGAAGGAATATGTTCAATTATCGGTACCTGTTCGCTGAGGGCCTGTGACTGATTATCGTTCGTTTTAACACTTAGATTATTCTGATAGAGCTGCATGAATCTAATGAGTTCATTGACTGACTGAGAGCTTTTGGGATCGAGATATTTGCTCTTCTCCATGTTGCGCATCTGCTGATGCAATCTCAATACTAGGGTAATGAACTTCTCCTCATCGGCTTGTTCGTTCTGGTAGAATTTGATTATTCTTTTTTGTAGAATGTAAAGCAACGAGTCGATGCAGTGATCATAGGATTATTATTGGAAGCGGGTGGCAAATCCTGAGTATATTGACATACAATAAATAAATATAGGACGAATTATCAAAAACGAATGGGTTATAGAATATCTAATAAAAAGGAAATAAAGGCAGGCGATGATAATGCAAGTTTGAAATTATACTGATCCTTTATGTATCTTGAATTGCTGGTCAATTCAGGTATAGTTTATAGCCTAATAATAATTGGCTATATTTTTCCGTTTTTTAAATAAGCTTCATTAACTGAAAGTGATCCCGATTCCCAATTTTATGTAATAATCCAGAAGCTGAGTAGAAAAATATTATATTTAACATCTCATTTTGTTACAGCCTTATGTCAGAAGCGTCAAAAAGTACGCTGGTAATCACACAAAACACCACCAAACAGACGTCGCCAACTCTTGATCAGCGCCCTCCCGTATAATATAAGCAGGTTGGACTCTTAGGTGACTTTGTAGGATAATTAAGCGATGTAGAAATGTAGGCTGAAATTAACCGGCGTCGCGATGAATATCTCGAAATGAAAACGGAAAGAAAAAAGGAAGAGATGCGTATCAAGAAAGAGGAGTTTGGATCTTCCTCTTCGGAAGAAAATAAAAGTGAGGAAGAGTAAGTTGAGAGCATGTCGAATGAAATAAGGATAGTGGTTAAGCCACCCAAAGTAAAAATTGAGAGTAAGGGTTCACTGCCTCCGAATGAGAGCAGCTATGAGATTGTGCTATAACTTAAAAAACTAACCCTTGAGACTGAGTTAACATTCCTGGCCAAATAGTTCGAGATCAACAAAAAACTAATCCCCTATTCTAGAATAAGTAAGATCTCCCTCGCTGTTTCGACTTCGAAATGGGGGTACAAACTTAAAATAGGAATAGCCAAAGATGACGATATCATAATGTCTGTCAAGTCTAAACACGAAGGAAGGGATCAATCAGTGGAAATATTTATGAGATTTATCTAGATCAGGCAAGAGCTGAATGAATCTAAACTGATATCTTTAAAAAAGAAAGTCAGCGAGCAAGAGTTTAATCCTTAGATGAGAGAAGAAGCTCTCCTCTACGACAAGATTTACAAAAAATCTCAGATTATTGGGACATGGGAATAGCGCTACATTGTCATGAAAAGAGACGGACTGTATTCCTACCGTACCCTCGCTTCCAAGCACACAATGTATATTCCCAAAAAATAAGTGAAATAAATCCAAACAAGATTTGACCTATACAAGGAGTATCTGGTGGTAAAATTGACCTACAATATCCTTAACGCTACAGACATGACTGATTTTGGTCTGCCCCTTGATGCCAAATTGATTTGGGTTCGTCATTTCGCAAACATGATTCCCGAAGATCCATGATTATCTTTTATTTTGTTGAAGATAGATATTTTCAGTTAAATCAAAAACCGCGCAATTTATCCTCTAATACCTCTAGACTGATTGGTCTCTCGATGAATCTAATTTATTTAACTTTTTAGTGTCTAAGCTTAGCACCTTTTAGTTCGATCTCATATTCCTATCAATATAGTTTATTTCACTTTTATATCATAATTTTCTTATTACTGATGAGCAGAGCGGACAGAGAAAGACCTCCAATTGTTCACGGGGATGATGGCATCGATTTTAACGACGACTCTCTCTTGGATGTCGATAATTCAAACAGTTTCGACTTGAAGAACGAGCTCTACGAGATGAAAAGCAAGTGCAATGCTATATAATACGAGAAGAACAAACTGGTCATTTCTTACGAGAATGCTATTAAAGACTTAAAGCACAAGAACGCCATGCTGGAACGCTATCGCGGCGACAAAAACTAAAAAGAGGAGAGGAACGTCGCAAAAAACGTTAATGAACTTAGGTACCAGTGTCAGGCTCTCGCTGAATAGAACGATATGCTCAAACGAGAGCTGCAAACTGCTTTCTAGAGAAACAGGTCAACTCCTGATTTTAACTCCCAAGATTATGCACCTGAGGTGGAAGCGTTAGAAGAGTTGATGCAGAAAGAGGCAAGGATAAACTAGTTGGAGAAAGAATTAAAAGAAGTTAGGAGAGCAGAGAAATAACTACAAGAAAAGGTAAGCGCTTTAGCAAAGGAAAATAGTAGACTTCGGGAAACAGCTCAACTACTTTAAGAAAAAGATAAAACGAGGCGATCTCTCAATAGGTAGGTCGAAGAGAGGCAGAAGGAAATTAACCGGTTGAAAGGTGAGAATGCAAAACTGGAGTAACTCAGCAAAACGCTTGAATCTGAGAAGAACGAGGCAATAGAGAAAATATCTCTTTTGCAAGAGGAAATAGCAAAATGGTAGATTTAGGTGTCATAAGTGAGGAACGCTTTATTTAACGAAAAATTGGAGAGCAAAAAGGCAATGAATGCATTGAGGTTCGAGGTGGAGGAGGAGAAGAATCGTTGCAGAGGATTGATTGATGAGAAAGGCCAGGAAAACAGACGTCTTCGTGAATCCATTCTTACGCTGAATGATTAAAACTAAGCATTAAGGCAAAAGGATCTCAACAACTCTCAAAAACTGGATTCCTTAAGGAAATAGCATTCGGCTCTTCAGGTGATCAATAAATAGACGACCAGCAATTTATTAAATTTATCAGCCATGGATCGTAGTATGGAGGT
>Ga0302191_10000925_pt1 | contig 18856 bp, 16 predicted proteins | sample II_Bog_E3_1_FD_198775 | JGI IMG/M metagenome (GOLD analysis project Ga0302191, IMG submission 198775) | Peat permafrost microbial communities from Stordalen Mire near Abisko, Sweden - II_Bog_E3_1 | ecosystem: Environmental > Terrestrial > Soil > Wetlands > Peat | place: Sweden: Abisko...
CTTTCTTGTGAGCTGTAGCAGCAAATCCAGCGAAAGAATATGAAGAAAATGTTCTAAAAGAATGAGATGCTTTCAGAGTAGAAGCATTTAATAAAAAAATCAAGTAATCTTGACTCCCTCTAAAAGGAAAAGCAGATGCAGTTTATACAAAAATATCAAGCAGAAAGAAACGAGCACGAGAAAATTAATTAAATATACAAAAGACAAGAGCAAACTGAAAAAACAAATTAACATGAATATTATCGCAAAAGATACAGTTCTGGAGATCTTACTCACAGCCAAAGCGTGGGAAAAATGCCTTGGGAGCACTATACTAATCCAACTAAGCAAGTACACATCATAACATGTAGTATTACTATGAGATTGACTCTGCTATCAAATAAAGGAACAGATTAAATAACCTCAACCCAGAGCCTGAAGCCTTCCACAGAAGTCGTTCATTTAAGATAACAGGAAATAGAGATAAAATTAATTAAAATCCTATCTATGCCAATAGCATAAAAAATAGTTATTCGCAACAGCAGGCTTACTTTGAAGCATTGAAGCAAAGAGAAGTAATACAGCGATAAGACTTAAAGCAAGTGCTTTTGAACCAAATACGATAAAAACAGTAAGTTAAACGTCAGTAGCGCATCTACTAGAGAGAAGTTCCCTACGCCTCTGGAGAATATAAGCAACTACATCACCCAATTTACAACCCTGTGGACTTCAAATACGCCCATGATAACACCTCCCTCCTCAAATAGCTAAAATCCATGCAGTGATTATCTTAATAATATGTTAAAACTTAAAATGCGTTATTACAGTCAATCTTCATACGATCGTAATCTAGAATCTTCTATTTTGATATCACTTCTTTTCATTTTTTTCATTCTTCTTTTCATTTTTCTTCTTATCATCAGGAGCTGGTTATTTCTTCTCTTCTTTTTTCTATTTTAGGCCAAGAACTTCATCAGTAAACTTTCTAAATTTCTCGTACTCTCCAGAAAATACGCAAATTGAATTTGATAATGGGTTGATGAACTCGCTCATTCTTAAGGGATCATCGCCTAGTCTTTGAATTCTCATCGGGGTCAAAATTCGCTAAATGCACTGCTTAAACTGAATAATATTATCTATACGCCTCCTGCAGTAAAGCCTTCACTTATATGAGCTAAGGTTTCATAAGGAAAATCGTTAACTTGTTTGCCCACCTTTGCCTCGATAAAGTGACGTATAATCTGCTTTCTGGTGGCATAGTTAGGGAAGGGAAAATATATCTTTTTATCAAATAATTTTTTGCAGTCTTTAATAGTGGCATCGTAGGGCTTGTTCGTACAGGCAATTAACGCTATTCGGTCGTTTTTCGTCCAAAGCTTATTCTTTTTCATATCAGCGATGATTTTTTTCATCTTTGGCCCAAAAGAATTTCCTCCTTCCTTCTTCTTTGTTTTCACTCCACTGAATATGGTCTCAAAATCATCAATCATGATGATACAGGGTTGAAATTCTTTAGCACATATAATGATTGACCATAGTAGTTTAATCAACTCTGATTTTTAAGAATATCGCTCCTTTACAAATTCTGGAGTCAAATCAAATAGAATTGAGTTTGTTTATCTCTGGAGAGCACGTACTGCGAGAGTTTTTCCAGTACCCATTGCTCCATAAAACAAAAACCATGACCACTTCTCGAGGTTGTCCTTCGCAGCCTGACTTCCCAAAGGAATTCCTATATATTCAGCTATGAGGTTTTTCACTTGCGAAATAGATGGATCCGGAAGGTACTCTGAAGTTTTTTCAATTAGATGAGTAACTGTGTTATGTTCTCCCACAAAATCACTCAACTTGGCAGGTGCTAACATTTTTGCGATGTTCTTTTCGTACAACTCCTCTAGGAGTTATTTAGGGTTCCGCTTTCCCAAACCTTGAGGAATTTTGACTTTTTTTGTTACCTTTCTTACTCGATGAGGCTTAATCTCTCTTTTCTTCTTAATACCGTACTTCACTCGCATTCCGTCCAGCTCAAGATTAATAATGCCATCCACCATCCTTTCCAGCTCCTCTTCGATATTAGGTCTCAATTCATCTTTTGCGAGTTCACAGTCATAAATTTCCTCTGTGACTTCCGTTTCATCTCTGCTGCCCCACGTATCCGTAAATTTCTTGATATTTTCCTCGATGTGTACCACAGTTTCTGTGGGTCCAATGGCGATATGCTAATCTAAAAACTTTTCGGCATCATTTTTCTTATTGGTTTTGTTCTCTTTTGCTTATTTTCCTTTCTCCTTTTTCTCCTTCTTTTCCTTTGGTGGTTCTTTCTCACCCTCTTCATCTTCCTTCTGCTTGTAAAAATCAGCTGATTTGGTCGGAACGTTACTGAATTCATGCATCTATAAAAACTTCTTTATCCATTTTCGACGATCGTCAAGCATTCTCTGCTTAATGCTTGGTTCTTCTGTCTTTTTTATTTGATCTCTCAACCCTTCTCTCTCAGAGGTAAACTTTTATTAATAGCTCTTTTGTAATACTTTTAAATGTTGCCTCTGCTTTTCAGCCTCCTCGAGAATATTCTTAGGAATTGGGTCTTTTCTGATCCCTAAAAACTTCAGCTCCTCCTCTCTCATCTTGCTGAGCTATTTTCTTGCCAAAAAAGCCCTCCAATATTTTTGTATGACTATTGTTCGTTGATCTTATTCATTAGGAGCATCGGGTGATCTATCTTTGGCTTTGTTTCTAACCTTACTAAAAGAAAGCCCTCTAATTATTCCTTGACGACCCCTCTCTAGTTTTTGTATAATTCTAATAGCAGTTTCCAAATTAGTATCGAGAGTAACAGTATCTGCCACTACCTCTACTTCCTAAGTAACCCCTAAATCTCTTTGAATGCCTTTAATAATCTCATCTCTCGGATTCGAATCAGTAAAATGCCTGGGAAGCGGTAGAGTTAAAGCCTTCGGCGTTAGTTTCAAGTCCATTAGTATATCATCGAGGTTGATATAATCAGTTTGGGGGTTTGATGTGTGTGTGCTATATCTAATAATGTTCTGTTTGACCTCACACATTCTCACAGTAACATTTTCAAGCATTTGTCGCATGAGAATTCTTTTCTGAGGATGTATCATCTGATCGTAGGCGTCTTCTAACTCTCGATACGTTTCTAGATATCGCAGATAGAGTGCTCCGTAATATTGAAACCACTCATAGTCATTTCTTTTGTAGGTAATTCCCTTCTCATTCTTATTTTCCTCCAAGGGATAATTTTCCTAATCAATGTTTTCTAGCAGTCGTCCGATGGCTACCTCCCACTTTTGATTGTAATAGGTCGTGCTCATTTCTGAATTATATGTAGATTTAGAAATTAAGTTTAAAAGGTTATTTAAATTATCAGTTTCATGTTATAGTATTAGAGGGATTATACTCCAATTAGGGAGATTATTATTTTGAAAAATAAAATTGAGAATTACTTCGATTGGATAAATAAATGAAATTGTAATTAATCAATCCTAATTTCAGTCGTTAGTGATAAATCCGACTCAGACTATCGTCAAGTTGGCAAAGGGCACTACTCATAAAAGGAAAGGGCAGATAATATTAAAAAAGTAATATCCAAATACCTGTTCAATCTGATAAACAGTTATTATAATAACGACTCTATGAGTAGATAGGATCACGCTCAAATATATGAAATGCTGTCAGTTCTCTTCCTGACTTGCTCTAAAGGCGAGCAGGTTCAGCAGTGTATTAGGGAAGTAATCACGTCTCATCCTCTCTTTAGTCCTCTTCCCCTCTTCTTGTATCTCTCCAAGAATGATACCATAATTAAGAGAGAGCATCTACTCTCTTTTCTTTAGGAAAACAAGTAAAAGGCTACAGAGGAGGAGATCAAACAGATCATATAAACTGTTGGAGACCAAAGATCTTGGCAGTACACTCATTTTTTAGAATTTATTTACCCTTTCAATTCAGCAGTACTCAGAGAGGTTACTAATTTGCATTTGAAGAGGTACCCATAACTGGAAAAGCATACAGTGCCCTAGGCTGTAATAGCTGGATTTTTAATATTAATGACCGAGCATATATCACTTTTAAGAAAGTTATAAGTTCAAAAAGGTGATAGTTTGCTGAAAATACCGAGAGAAAAACTAAAAAAAGTGTTTTTATCGATAAAAAAAGCCGGAGATAGGCAACCCAGTCACTGCGAAAATGATAATACGAGGATTACAAGCCATTAGCTTAGGAATTTTATGAGAGCCTTTGTAAGTGTGGAGGACAGTCATTTTTTGTTTTTGAGTCGCAGGTTAAAGATCAAGAAAGGTTCTTTTCCCATCGAATAGCTCTAAAAATTTATTAAGCCAATGAAGAATGCCCTCAAAAAAAGTCCATCAAAGAGAAATCAAAGTTAAAACCTAAAATCGAAAGTAGTTGAGGAGCAAACCAATAAGTAATTCAATGAAAGGGAGTATAGATAATAGCTGCAATAATAGTTAGCAAACACCTTAAACCTAAAATAGAGTAGAAGGAAACGTCCAGGTTTGAGAGTGGTTGATAGCAACGCTCCAGTCATGAATCTCAGTAGCAAGAGGCAAGGCAATGAACCAGCAAAAGTAAGAAAGTTAGAAGCTGATTCTACTTATCGTCAAACTGTCAAAGGGAACTACCCATAAAAGGCAAGGGCAGATAATATTAAAAAAGCAATAACTCCTCAAGACTTGCTCATCAAGTTTATCTAAATATTTTTGCCTACTGCAAAGGAGATGTAGGAATTAAAGATGCGACTGGCTCAGCATAAGGTGGACTATCTCAAACTATTCAAAATGATTGATCGCAATCAAAGAGGAGTGGCCAGCGCAGAGGATTTTTATTAGTATTACATCAGCGCTGGAGGAAAATTGAACTACTCGCCCTAAGATTTTTAGATGGTTATTGCACGATTTGCTCAGAGCGACGAGCCTTGGTTGTCTTTTTCTTAATTTTGTGAAATGGTCAGAACCTAGGATAAAGAAGTGCCAACACGAGGACTGCCTCTACTTGGATAGTAGGACGAGCATATTATCCTCCAAATTTTATAGTTGTGCATTGAGAGTGAGTTAACAATATTGAAGATTCGTTCCTAATTTAAGAAACATGAATCCAAATACTTGTTCAATCTGATAAACAGATAGCAAAATGGATTCATTAACTATCAATAACTAAAAAAATTTCTTACTGAGGCAGGCCTCCATCTATCGATGCATGACTTGATGACAGTCCTGAAGAGACTGGACCGTAGTCGAAACGGAGTGGTGGTGGAGCATGAATTTATCTCCTACTTTCAACCACCAGATGGATATTGATAATATATAGCTTTTTAAATGTAACTCACCCAATCCTATCATTTCCTCCACAGCATTTCTTTTTAGTAGCTTTCACTCCTCCGAAAGTCAGTAGGTTGCGAGTTGTCCCAACTTCACTACTTTTTCCCATCATGACGGCCTTTTCATTTTCTAGCAAGGTCTTGGCTTGGTTTCCAATCCAGAGGAACATGTCAGTCACGTTTGTATTTTCCTTCGCGCTGGTTTAAAAAAATTGCATATCAAGTTCTGCGGCTAACTTTTTACCCTCCTCGATTGAAACATTTCGCTTTGCATCGCATTTGTTTCCCACCAGTACTTTTACGACTTCACTCGAGGCGTGCATTTTGATTTGTTTTACCCAGTTCTAAATATCATTGAAGGAATTGCGGTCCTCAATGGAATAGGTAAGAATTATACCCATTGCTCCTCGGTAATAGGTCTGCGTGATAGTTTTAAATCTCTACTGCCCTGCAGTATCCCATATCTGAAGTTTGAGTTTCGATCCGCCCATATTAATATTCTTTGTCTTAAAATCTATGCCTGCATTGAAAAAGAGATACCGATGGTAGAGAGATGCGAAGTGAGGAAGCTGTCCTCGCAGAAGCGCAATAGCAGATTAGTTTTTCCAACTCCGCTGTTGCCAATAATTAGCAATTTGACCAGATGGTCGTACCCTTGCTATCTTTTCATTATTATTAACAATAGTTAATCGAAATCACCCATTTTTCGAAAACCTGAATCAGTCAAAACTTTTCTTAAAAAGTACTTATGATTGAACATAATTCAAAAATCAGAAAATATTCCATTTCATACTAATAGTTTTGATAAAAACACTTTGTAGTTTATCTCTCCCTCGCCCTATGAATCGGCCTCTTGGCAAAATTATTCGACAGTCTTATCATCCAGCATTCCACGAGTGATGTTCTTAATTTAGAGTTTAGTGAGGTATCCCGTGTCTTTGCTATCGAATATTCTAAATATTTAGAGAATATCGGAGTAGAGATTCTGTTTGTTCGCCTTTTCGAGCATGTATTGCAAAAACTCACTAAAATCAATAGACCCACTGCCGTCGACGTCCATTTCTTTCAGTTTATCGTCCACCTCCTATTAGTTTACCTGATCACCCAGACCGCGCAGAAGAAACTTCAGGGTTCGACTTGTGATGTGTCCCGTGTTGTCACGATCATACATTTTGAAGATTTCTTTCAGCTATTCCATCTGTTCCGCTTTATAGAAGTTGAACAGCTAGTTTTTAGGTTATTTCTCTTCCTCACTGACCAAAGATTTGAGGTTGGATGTTCGTGATCTTATTTGGTATGACATGGATAAATAAATATATTTTATAGAAATCAATGATTTTTCCAGTGGGATAATAAGTTGTTGACTTAAAATTCCAACTTACTCCTAAAATTAGAAGTTCCCTTGAGCCGGTAGGAGATACGGTGGATCTATTCCTAAAATTTGGAATCTGAGTGGTAAAGATGGGCAATTTCTGGGTTGGCTGTAATGAAAGCGAGAGTCTATTGATCAATCTTTTATTGGGAATATAAATCTTCGGTTATTTTTCCATCAATATTTGAAGCTATTTCCTAAGAATGTGTTGACCTGAGATTTTGTTTAATGTGCATAGCTCTTTGCAAAAATATATCCCACATAGATTTTCCCATAATATTCAGGAAGATAGAGCTGGTTAGTTGGTAAATAACGGAACTAAACTAAAAATTAAGTTCATAAGTAACCTTCGTCCTTTCCTCACTGTTTTTCTAAAAAATCCATACTGATTGTAAATATTTCAATGGGTTTTATCGGCACAGCGACGTGATTTTAGCTATTTTTTAGTTGTGTTCAATTATTACATGCGAAGTGAAGCTGATTTATTTTAATTACTTAAAACTGATAGTCAGCTATGTGTAGCTTTAGAGAGGAGAGATATATTTAGTCACTGCAGATTTTTTACACCATGGAATAAAGAGCGGGTATTAGTTAGTATTCCTCACTGTTTCGTAGAATAGACGCTGAGGAATATTCACATCCTCTGTATGACAGTAACCAAGAGAATATGCAAGTTTGAGAGGGAGCTGCCTGAGCATGTATCTGCCCCAATTATAACTAGTGGCTATTTAAATGGGTATTAAACAGTGAATTAATATCTTTCGAATTTATAAAGGTTAAGTTTAATTATATAAGAGTTAATGAGTCGAGGCGTAGATTTTATAGAGACTAATCTCACTAATTTGACCAAAATCATACGACCAGATCTACCTCATAAAAGCGACGGTAAGAGCGATAAGAAAAGTAGCGGTTATGGCTCTATTAAGATTTAGAAATCATTTGTTCCCTAAAAGAAATCGGCTATTAGCTAAGCCCTGCGTCCTGAGATTGATAAGTTAAAGCAGTTCTACAAAAAGAAGTTGGAGGAGTAAAAGAGGATGAAAGTCCTCCTAGCAGAGGGTAAAATCACTCGAGAATAATTGCAGCAAGATTAAAAGGCTAAAAAGGAGCTAACAGTCGTAGTGGTAGAAGATAAGGTGACAATCGATGAGAGTGGACAGATTAGAGATTAGCAGGGAAACCTGCTATTCGTAAAAAATAGAACTACAGACCTGCTAATCAACAAGAAGAAGGATGAGGAGAATCAGGTTAAATCTCTTGCCAAGAAACAGAAGATTAAGCTTCATCAGAAGTTGTCAAGGTCTTTATTAGATCGAAATCTGATTGTAGGGAGTAGTAAAAAAAGAGTGAGAAGATCAATGCTGGGCCTACAGTTTCTGGAAAAAGGGTCTTATCAGCCAACATAACGCCGCAAGGAGGTAAAAAACGAGGTGTAAAACCTTAACGATGTCTTCGATGGAGAGAAAGCATAGGTATAGGAGCAAGTGCGAATCATAAAACGGAGAACCATCGTTAATTTGCAGTTTAATCGTGAAATACCGAATGTGGAGTGGTGGGATTCAGGATTGCTAAATAATAAGACCTATGAATAGATTTTAGGGATTGAGGAAGGGAAAAGTTTGGAGTAAAGTTTAGCCATATTAAAATCCGCCAACTTGGAAGGGTTTATCAACTGGGGGGAGATAAGCGGAGAAGTAACTTTTCAAAAAGTGGGGGCATCAGCAACTGACGAAAGGATAATCCTTCCAATGTTTTTGACGAAGTAATAGCGTAAAAAGTTGAAAAGGAAACGTAAACATTAAAAATTGTTATAGAAGAACGATAAGATAAAACTGGGGTTAATTTAACCAGATAGACCAAAACTGAGAGTTGGAAATATGGCAATCGTCATGAAAAATTAGTTTATACTCGATCCGAGTAAAATTGAAGCTGAAGCCAAAAAGCAAACTGAGTAACGAGTCAACAAACATCTGGAATCTAATAGTCTGCACAAGTTAACCAAGGGGCAGAAGAAAGACAAAGCTATTCGTAAGCTGAAAAGAGATAGTGCTAAAGAGTGTCGAAGGGCGGTCTTTAAAATCGGTAAATTGATGGACCCAACCCATGTTTTCAAGGTTAATATGAATGCCAAGCAATTAGCTTTAAATGGATTTGTGATTAAGCCAGCCAACGAATTGGTGCACCAGCCAACTATGGTCTTAGTTGAAGGGGGGATAAGGGCAGTCAAGTTCTATAAGAATTTGATGCTTAAAAGGATTAGATGGGCAGAAACCGATCCCAGTAACGGTTGTCAGTTGCTATGGGAGGGAGAGATAGATAATAGTACTGCAGGCAAGTGGAAGGTCCACTAAGTGGGAGATGAAGTGTAAAGCATTCGATTGCTTACTGAGAAAAAGTTTTAAAACTTTTGGTAGTACATGGCAACAAGCTGATAATTTCTCATAATTATTTGTTTGTATCCACAATCATACCCTTTCATATGACAGTAAATTTATGAAACTATATCTATCATTGGAGCTATTTTTAATTAATGACCCATCCTAATTGTTTACACAGTTGATTTGTGCAGGTTAGTCCGATTCTCGATTTGAGATATTAGCTATCCCATCCAAGAAAATTGAGGACTGCTCCAATATGGTGGTGAAAAGATGGTTTTAAATCAATATCGATCATACTTCTCATGACGTTATCACTGATGAATAATCTTATTTTACGAAGCGAGGCAGTTCCTGCATATAATAAATCTTACGAAATTCAGGGGTGAGTTCGTTGGGCAGAAGAGTTCGAAATATGCTATTATAGGAGCTGAACATAAAATCCAGTTTCATTGCTTCGAGTTCCACGCCTATTATTTTTAGCAAGTTATCAATAGGGCACTGATCCTCGATTAAACCAGTTGACATTATTGCAAAATTTTGTATCCCTATATCTTGGATGAATTTAAGGACTGTAGCAGCATTGAGTTTACTAAATAAGATGGGCATTACAATGCAAATTTGTTGGACACGAATTGCATGCCTTTATAAAAGGGATGCAACCATTTTCCCGGAATGTTATCATTTGCATTATTGAAGAGAGTAATGAGTTCATTTGCGGGAAAATTTAATATATGGTAGTCTATAAGCAAGAACAGAAACGTGCGTAGAGAATTGATCTGCGGCGATATTTGATCTTTCAACCTCATTAGTTCACTTAAAAATTGTAGTAAGGCATCTGAATGGATACAAGATTACATTGAACTGGGCCATGAAGTATAGCATATGAAAGATAGAGTGACCCAAGGGCTAAAACCATTCTTAGTCTTTCCTATTCCACAAAATCAGCCTAAAAATAATTCTTTAATATCTCAATTAACTCTTGCTCGCTCAAAGGCGTCAATCCGATCAAAAAATATTACTAAAGTATTTCTATAAATATAACTGTAGATTCTTTTCTCAATTGCGAGTGATAACATTGAAATAGCTCGAGTAAGAGATGATTGAGCGATCTTAAATCTAGGTTGTATAACTCTTGCTGATAAATGGTTGGGTAGTGGCGGATGAAAGTTAACCAAAGTCGGTAAAGGGTTTAGTAGTTTTAAAGATTTCTATTGTGAAAATTATGTTGCAGGAATATGTGGCAGCCTTCAAAGAGCATGAGGGAATTACGGTTCAAGCATGCTGTAGAGGGATCCAGTTCGAAAGGCTTGCCTCGTACAGGAAATTAGGATGAGAACTAAAAGCACATGTATATTAGCGTAGCAAATAGCTATGAAAGGGCACACACGATCAGCTCTTCGCTTTTTTACTGTTCAATAATCGATGAAAGACCTTGGATTATGATGATAGCAGCTTAATTGACGATGGTAGTGCTTGATATTGATTTAACTAGTTTTACCAAAAGGTTAATAATCGGCCATATCAGATTAGGATTTGCTTTGTACTTAGGTACCATCATGATAGAAACAAGGTTTTTAATGCATCCTCCCAGCAACTAAATCGGAAGCACTTCTATTTAAGCATCCGAAATGATCGTCTTTAGGGCGAGAGCGCTTTGATACACAATTTATGGTGCGATTGAATCGGAAAGAGGAGAGGCTACTATCTTGGCGAGTATAGTAAATCCATTCATGATTGTGCTTTGAGGAAGATAGGAGTGGTATTTACGGATTAACCGTGCCAAGTAAATGAATTGATGATCTTCATAGAGTGCTAACATGATGTCGCAGATTTGCTCTAGAGGGAGATCGTCCTGATATATTATAGGCAGCAGAAATATTATTTCCATTATATTTTTGATTATTTGTGTGTTATTATTGCCCGCTCTCTGTAATGAGGGAACTGATTTTGCCAATTCAGTCACCAGTCCCTTCGACTATGATTTAAAGCATTTTATTAAACTTTTGCAGAGGGTAATGCAGTTTTGATAGACATTTGGTTCTCCAATTTGATCTACTGGAGCATTTTAGGCATCTTATAAAATTAGATTCTCTTCAATCTCTTATTCGTTTGGAACAATATGCGGAGCACACATTATCTGTGTCAGTAACACTGAAAGAAATTGTGGTACTGTTTCTGCGCTATATATTTAACGGAAGATTTTATGGCAGTTTCTCTGAATATCTTAGCAATTGGTCTCCGATCCCTTTCTGCAGTAAACAGATTTACTGAATTCTTCAGGTGTGAAGTAATAAGCAAAAGTATTGAGGGGTTTTAGATTTGCGATAACTATCACAGATAGCAATTTGTCACTTTTGTACAAATGAGGGTTTGGCATATTTTTCACGAGCATAGTCATTAAAAGCATTAAATATTGTGAGAGAAAGGCGTGAAACAGAAAAGGAAAATAGCTTTGAAGTCGCCCAATTTGTTAGAGCAATCCTGCTATATATTTTTATAACTGTTAGCATACTCCCTATTGTCCTTGCAAAACAAACTGAGCCAATATTCTATCAAACAAATTGATATGTTCGATTACTCTCATTACTATAGGGCTGATTTACTCTTTATACTGATATTTAGAAGGCATGCTGCTAATAGCATAGACTATAACCTTGTCCACCTTCCGAAGGCATTCCAGCAATCGAATTACGGCAGGAAATGAGTTATTTTTTAACAATAGTTACAGATAAGCATGCAGGCTCGTTGAAAGGGCCACAGCTTCCGTCACTATTATTGAAATATATTCCATAAAAATGCCTTCATTATGACAAACCTTCTTCATGCTGTACTCCTTTAAAACTGCTTTACATGTCGAAAGCACCGTTAAGACTCGATCACTGGAAATAATTTCATGTATGTCTTGCTTCAGAAGTAAGGTAAGTTGCTGTAGTGATGTAACGACAAATTAATGTAGTTGTGGATAGTTGGAAGGGAAATCAATACGTGTCAGATAGCGAATCAGTTAGTTTAAATGCTTGTAGTGCTTCATACCATGCAGCGTGTAAATAGACAGAACTGAATTTCGCAATTATTATTTCTAAGACTAAGAATAATTCACAACTGATCCGGAGCGAGCGTTACGACGATTGTTCCAATTGCGCTTAATGATGTTTTTAAGCAGCAAAAGAGAGGATAGTTGCAATTGCTGATCCTGCGCATGACAGTATATGGTAAGCAGAGTGAATGGCAATCTGGAGTTCGCTTAACTTTATTGAAGGAAAGCGTTCGCACCTTTAATCTGATCCGGAGATGCATTTGCCTGCTGAATGGTATTTAGTGCTTCACTGACGTGTTAAATATTGATGGACGAATTCGAGTTCTACATCATGATAATGATTATGTTTAAGATATAAATTTAGTTGTTTGGAGGGTTTATTTGTCGACATCTATAAGATAATGAGTTAGTACGCCAAAACTGCAATATAGATATAATTATCAAATCACCGATTCAGATTTTGCATCTTTCGAATGATCGATTCGTACTCACTCAATTTATCAGCACCAGTAGAAAACTTATTCACAACTCGGCTTTCGATTTGCAACGATTTGTTTATTCTGTTACTGCTATTGAAAGCGCTGCCGTTATTCTCTTTGGACTGCTCCTTCCTCAAACGGTTTAGCTTTTCCCTCATACTAGTGTTTTCAGCTTTCATTTTGAGGAACTTTCCCTTGAATATTTGCAGTTCCTCCATAAATTAGTTTCGATTATGCTCCTCCTATTGCAAGTACGCCTCTAATTATGCCTGTTCCTATTCCTCCTCCTTCCGTGTCTGCAAATTTTGGACTGTCTTCTGCCTGAGTTCCTCGTTTTCTTGCTTTAAACTTTCTATTTATGGATAGTTGCTAAATAATTTTGCCTATCTATCACTTCGCAAACTCGATACCAAATGTTTCAGTTGATTGATATGCGACTATTACATTTTACTCTCCGATTACGAAGACCGACTCTCGAGTAATCCCATCTTCAGATCTTGATACTTCTTTTGTTCTGTTCTGAGCACTTGCTCTAAACTTGAAACCTGCTTGTATTAAATTTCCTCGATCATTTTCTACAACTCAACGTTTTCATCTTATAAATCCTTACACTGTTGGGCTGTCAACTTTTGTGCAAATCCATGATATCTTACTTGTTCCTACACTTCTGGATTCTCTATCTTTAATTTCCTGATCAGTTCGTTCTCCGAGATGAGAACAGACCTCAATGAATCGATTTAATCAATTAATCTGATGACTTCAGTAAAGATTCTGCCTTCGGTATCGACCAACAGTTTTCTATGTTTAAGTGGGTCTATTTGAGTGGTTTGCTGAAGATAGGGGAGTTCCGTTGTTTGAATGAGCTTCTCGATGATTGACTTGGTATCTTGTACGGGATGATTAAACCGGATATTTCTAGACTGACTGTTAGAATTATACTGCTGTTTCCAGTAGTTATCGGTAGGTCCCTGCAGTAGGGACTTGGTGCTGTGTTTCTGCGTTGTGGTGACCTTGTGGCTGTAGATTGACTTCATCAATAAGTTTTTATTGAAATAGTTGATAATTTAAATTTAGATGGCAAGTATCAACGAACTCAAAGAAGTACTAAAGGAAACATTAGAGGAGAGAGGAGTACTCTCACAGATCAGAGCAAGGATACGCGCAGAGATATTCAGTACGCTTAATGATGTTCCGCCCAACAGGCCCGATCTCTCCAACTAAAATTTGATTATTAATGAGCTCATCCGAGAGTATCTCACTTTCAATGGTTATCAACACACACTGGCAGTATTTCTACCAGAAAGCGGTCAGCCAACCACTCCTCCCTTCTAGCGAAACTATATAACAAAGCAACTGAAAATAGTCGAAGACAGAAAAAGCCAAGAACTGCCCCTCATCTATGGTCTGACTTTTGGCAACAAAAAGCCGATTGACAAATAGTGATAAATGAGGTTGATTCTTTTTATTCTGAAGAGTTCATAACTGTCAAATAAATGTCTTTTTGAAATAATGAATGCTATAGACCATCACAATGACGAATAGTTCATAAAAGATTTGAACGCAGTATATTTTAATTTTGACTTTCAGCCAGAGCTCTGTTTAATTAATTTTATTCTCGAAGATTGTTGTGTTCGAATGATTTTCGACAGATGGGGCAATTAATATTCGATTTGCACCATTCATCCAGACAATCCTGATGGAAGACATGTCCGCACACTGTTTTTCTCAACCACTCACTATCATTCAATTCCAATAAGCAAACAGAACAAGACTCTTCCTCTATCTTGGTTGTTTAACTCAGCTTAAACTTGGGCATATAAACGTCGAAGTGTGTTATATCTCCTTAGACGCTAGGTAATTAAACTGCGTTTCTTCTGTGCCTCCATTTATAAACGAGATAGATGACGCCAATAATTAGAGTTAGGAGAAAACATCCGCCCAATATCAGCAAAATTTTAGTTATTAAATCCCAGAAATCGAGTTATTGAACTTCAACTGAAAGAGTGAGTTTAACTGAACCGGGATAAGCTAAAATAAGACCAAGAATAAACTATTCTTGCAATCCATTGGGCTGTTTTGAAAAAATCATGAAAGGAGTATTGAGTTTGATGCACCCTTAAGCTATTGACCAGTTTTTTCCTCCCGATAAAGCAGAACTATGCTAAAAAATGCTAAGATCGCCATTATCGTCCCAGACATCGATGGTTTCAAGGTTCGTACTTCCCTCCGAGTGGCAAAGAGTAAATAATAGCATTATGTAAGATTATGAATCAGCACTAATTTTGAAGAAAGTATAGTCTTCATGAGTTATTGTCGCTGAAGTCTCAGCATTGTCAGATAAAGTGATAGCAGGCAGTGAACAATTACCAATGTATCCCTCGTTGCATGCACAATACCCATTTTAGAGGCAGTATGAGTTAGTCGGACAGACATCAGTACTAACGAAGGATTTTAGCTTTTAGAATAGTCCTAAGCCTTAAGACTGTTCACTACATCGCTGGTTGAGGCCCAGTCCCGAGGAGAACAGTAGTACAAAAATTAAACTTAGAAACATTGATATAAATATATGAAGATGACTGATATATTTATTTTAAGGTTTCCCTTATTTTTATTTTAGTTAGTATTCAATAATTATTCTCTTTTTCTTAATTATGGTTATTTACTACATTAAAGATAATTATGCTCAATCTCAAAAGATTAGCCAGGATCACCCCCTACGCTTTTTCGACTGAGAACGTCAAATTAACAACGGAATATAGAAAACTTTGGTAGATATGCAGACCAGAGTTGAAGAAGTATGCTGTCTGTGGAGTCCTTACTCTTTTGAATGCAGCTGCCTTCATGTATTTGCCACACATCTATGACGATATTAACTTTTTGATGACTCTAAAGATAAGTTAAGTACCCCAAGATATTCTTTTACAAACATACGCTCTCAAAGTAGGCAAATGGGCTGGCATATTTGGGGCTTTAGGAGGGATGACCTATCTTCGAAGATACTAATTTTTGGATGTTTCTAATAGAATCAGTGTTAGATTTAGAACTGTTATGTACAGTCATATTCTCAACAGTGACTTTTATAGAAGGAATCAATACGCACAGGCCTGCGTACACCATCTGGTCACAGATGTAAAATCATTGAGTGAGTTCATGGGATAAACTGTATTTATGGGAGTCAGGGGAGTCTGTTTTTTGATTGGAGGAGTGAGCTGTTTACTGTATACCTCACCCTATCTTACTTTGATTTCAGTGGCAATAATGTCTGTATTTAATTTGATGTTTCGAGGCAGAAATACTATCTTAAAAAGACTGAAATAGCAAGAAAACAAATCTCTGATAAACATAACTGAATTTGTCTCATAAAAATTTAATAGTTTAAGATTGATTAAAATCAGCAATACGGAGTATTTTTAAAAGTATTTGTTCGCTTTGGAGCTAAAGAAATTCTATGATTATGTACCTGTTAAGTGATTTAGTCTAAACATGTATCAAAGGCGAATGGATTAAACTATGGCGTTCTGTAGGGACTAGGTCTATTTTCATTATTTTCGGTGGCTGCTTGTGGGGCTCTTCTCATTTCTTATGAGGTTACTGATTTTTCTCTTATTGCGACTTCGACTTACGCTCTCTATGTTGCTTTAGGCTTTAGATCTTTAACATCCTTCAATACTGAGCTAATGAAGATGATGGCTATTTATGCAACTGTTGAATCAAGAGTTGGTCCAGTGCATAGTCATCCTTTATACAGTCACGCATTTCTAGAATAATCTTTAGCAGAATACTAGCGAAGAATACATTAACTTGATGAAGAACGCTATTAGAATCAACCAACAGGGCTAAAGATATAGATTCGCAACTTAAATTTTTCATATTATCATTAGAATAAGATCAAAATTGGAACAGTCTACTAAAATTTTAATCTCGACATCAATCCGGGATCAATAGTAGCAATTGTAGGGCCAAGTGGATCTGGAAAATCAACTCTCTTTAATCTTTTGACCAAACTAGCTGAGCCTGAAAATGGATAAATTCTGTTAGACGGTAGAAGTATTAATGATCTATCTTTTAAAGATATTCAAAAGACAATATCTTATGTGACACAAGAGAACTATCTCTTTAGGGGAACCTTTAGAGATAATCTTAAATATGGAAATCAACATTTTGATTGTTCAGATGACAGACTCATTTAATGCATGAAATTAACGAATGCATATGAATTTGTGAGTGCAAAGGGAGGATTAGATGGACCTGTGAATGAGAAAGGCTGTAATCTTTCTGGAGGAGAAAAACAGAGGCTCATCTTAGCTCGTGGTTTAGTCAAACACCCCAGACTACTCCTTTTGGATGAGAGTACTTCTGGAGTAGATGGATAGAGTGAAAGAATTATTATCTAAAATATTTCAAAGCATCGATCAGACATGACTACAATTCTGATCACTCATAAAATGTAGCCGTTCGAGTCAATATTAACTCAAGTCATCAGACTCAAAGCATGATGATATATATACTTTCATTTATTGAATACTATCATTGTTAATATTAAATCATTACTTTTAATATCAACATATCTTTTTATGTAAAATAACTCAGTTGTGCTTGGGTATTGGGCTATCAGAGGACTTGCAGAGAGACTTAGACTCCTTCTTGAATATTGTGAAATTCCCTATACTGAAGAAAAATATGAGGGACCTGAAGGTAGAGTTAGATGGTTCAGTAAAGTGAAACCTTCATTACTCGAAAAAAATGCAGCGATTAACTTGCCCTATCTCATTGACGGCGATCAAGTAATTACTGAAAGTGATGCAATTGTAGTCCACCTGTGCTACAAGGCAAACAAAACTGAATTATTGGGAAGAGATGTCAAGGAGCAGGTCGCGCTTGCAACTGCCCATGGAGTTTTTAAAGACTTGTATCCAAACTATATTAAACTGGTTTATGGAAGTTACAATGAAACTCGCACTTTTGAGACTGCCTTGAAAGAATCCTCAGACATTTTTGCACCCTACCTTAAAAAGTTAAATGGTCTACTCGGTAAGAAAGAGTATATTTGTGGAAATTTGACCTGGCTTGATTTTGGATTGGCCGACTTCTTCCAAATATTGAGTTTGTTGGATGCTAAAATACTTGAGTAATATCCTGCTTTAATAGCACTTCAAAAAAGAATCTGGTCTCTCCCCGAACTCAAAGGCTACTTTTCTTCTTAGAGATTTCGAGAAAGACCTTGCAACAACTATGTGGCTGCCTGGAAATGATGATTAGTTGAATTAATTTACAAACAATTATTAGTTAGAGTTGAAAGGACCAAGGTGCTTTACTTTAAGCTCCTAATTATATAACTTTTGCTAATTTCTTATAATATATTTATAAATGAGGAAATTGCATTAAGCTCCAAAGCTTATATCTATATTGTTTCTCGCCAATATAGGAAATTCATATATTGTAGTCTATCTATATATAATACAATTATGGGAAATTAAGGGACCACCCAACACCATAAATTAGTCCTTGCCTACTGGCCTATTCGTGGACGGACTGAAAAAGTTCGGTTGCTTCTTTAGTATTTGGGACTATCCTATGATCAAACTTTTTACTCCTAAAAAGCAGTTGATCAATGGTTTAAGGTTGACAAACCAAAGTTAACCTAGAAAAACCCAGCGATTAATCTTCCCTATCTGATTGATGGAGATAAAACTATTTCTGAAACCACAGCGATCATTGTTTATATTTGTCATCAAGACACTGTGAGGAACAGGTTCTATTGGCCGCAGCCTCTGGCATTTATGCTGACTATTTTGTTCAATATCTAAAATTAGTTTATGGCGAATATACGGAGACAACTTGGGAGGAAGCTTTGAAGAACTATAGCATCAAATTTTAAGAACTCTGGAAAAAACTAAACGGGTTGTTAGGGAAGAAAGAATATATTTGTGGAGGGCTTACTTGGGTGGACTTCGCCCTGGCTGACGCTATTCAAGTATTGAATCAATTGAACCCTTAAATTCTTTCACATTTCCCTCTTTTGCTTGATTATCAAAAGAGAGTGTGGAATCTTCCTGAACTGCAGTCATATTTTAAGTCAGAAAGATGGCATGACCACCCAATAAACGGAGAAGATGCCAAATGGAGATGATTCATGATAAAAATATCTATATCATAAGTGAGAAAAGTTCATCTGCAGCAATTATGTTGATGTGTTGGAATGGTGGATTTTAATTAATTTTTGATTACATATCTTTTGATAATATCTTTTAATAT
>Ga0302191_10000933_pt1 | contig 18796 bp, 17 predicted proteins | sample II_Bog_E3_1_FD_198775 | JGI IMG/M metagenome (GOLD analysis project Ga0302191, IMG submission 198775) | Peat permafrost microbial communities from Stordalen Mire near Abisko, Sweden - II_Bog_E3_1 | ecosystem: Environmental > Terrestrial > Soil > Wetlands > Peat | place: Sweden: Abisko...
TTGGACCGAACTGCTCTATCTTCAGCCTTATGATATTTTACTTTAACGCTGTTGGGTCGTGCTGATTTAATTGGTTGGTTGGTCTTCTCCCTGTCTTTCCTATCGAACAAACTCGCGTTTGTCGTCACAATATCGTATTCATCCTATTTCTAATCCTGGAAAAAGTTATCAATCTTCAATTTCAGGGATGCCTTCTGTTATTTTTACTTTGACATCTTCAACGATCGGGCCCTTGGGTTTTGTTTGTTGGTACTCTTATGACTTTGATGGTCGATTACTTCTGGTAGTTAGTCGTAAAGTTCATAGTTTTAGCAGATAATCTGTTTGTTTTTCTGGATGGTATCTGCCCCGTAAAAACTCAGACTCAATTTTTTAAGCATATTTTTGGTGGTTTGTTCAGCAGGATCAATTTATTTAGGAGTAGGTGGGTTGTTGAGCTCAGCTCGCAGCTTTCTCCTGCTTTTTAGATCCAGCATGTTTCAAGTAATAAAAGGTTTTATTATATTTATTACTCAGTTTAAGCGTCATTATTTACCTTACATAAAATGACGAAGATAAAATCTATTAAAACAATCAAGGATGAACCTTGTGATTGCTTCTGTTAAAGACAGCAGATTATATTGCAATATATAATTTATCATAGGTTTTTATTTGGCTACTCTTGTTATAATTTGGATTGATCAGCGAAGTCATTTAGACATGTCTAAACAACTAAATTTTTCACATGATAAATAGAGGAGGACTGAGTAATCAACTATAGTGATGGATATTCTTCCGCATTAGCTTTTAGGGAGTAAGAGGTATGATGTTATTAAAAATGAAAGAAATGCCGCCTAGCATAATCTTTTGGCACAATTAAGGCTGATACAAAGACCACTAAGAATAATCCGTCCAACCCATGCCATACAAAAACAGTCAGATATTAGATTAGGATCAAAGGTGATTGAAGACATCAGAGACAAGTTAAAAGAAAAAGAAATATGGATGCCGAACATGTCTTTCTCTGCGAAGAGACAGTATAAATTTATAAAAACTCATTAATAGGCTGATGCAGTTGGAAAAATGAAAGATCGAGTTAGAACTGAGGGAAACGAAATGAAAAGGGAAGTGAATTAATAAAATTAAGACATCCAACAAACTATAAAAGAGATAGAGATGCTAAATAATAATGATTCTCATGATGACAGACAATACTTGAGACTTCATCCAATATTTATAGATTATCCTTTGGATAGAGTTAATATCAGGTTGCGACCCATCCGAAGATTTGAACACTTAAGCCGCCAGTATGATCTTGATCGGTATATCGATCATTTATAAAAGATGAATTCCTATGGATACAGTGATCTGGATTATGACAGATAAATGCATCAAATATCTTTCTCTGTCCCGCAAAAGCATAGAAAATATCCTGCAAAAGTATCCGTTCGATAATTAATTCATCCACAGAAAGAGAAGAATTCAAGCGTAGCTTCACAAAAGACCAATCAAAAACCATAACAAAATAACAACATGAGAAAGAAAAATTAAGATTTCATCCAATTACTGAGAAAAGTGAACAATCATGGGCAAAATTTATTGCTGAAGGTAAGTTCATTTTCATCAAGCAAAACCAGTCCACACAAATGATATCATTTTTATCGAGTATTTACTCGTGCTTGTATTGGATCAACATTAATTTTATTGCAGACAATATACTTTATAACCATTATTGATTTAGCAATTCATATACAATGCAAGCAAATAGAATCTGCGATCGCTCCCTCGTCAAAATATACAAGGACTTGATGATCACCAAGAGGGATCTCATTGATTTGAGAGAGTCCATCAACAACACACTCAAATTCATCAAACACTCCGACATTATGATTCAAGATATTGAAACCAGTCGAACCGGAATGTTAGTCTGCCGGTCGTGTGGTAAATATCAGAGTCCTGCAGTGCCTCATCGATGCGCCCCTGTTGTTTTGTCTCGTAAGTGCCCACACTGCCCATGCTGCTTTCCAAACGATGAATCCTTAAATATTCACAAACAAAAGAAGCATAAATTCTGCGGAGAATGCAAAATGATTCTGTAAGAACCGCGTGAAGAGCACCTTATGTTTTCGTGTGGTTAACAAAGGATAATCTGTTAAATCTGCCAGATGGAGGTGAGGAAAGCAGATTTAAATGGGCATGTGAAGGTATGCTTTTTCAGAGAGTGCTATAAATGCAAGAAGAACATCTATACTAAAGCCTATTCCTTTCATCTTCAAGAGTGTCGAAAAAACACTAATAGGAATATGATAGTTCCCTGCCGAAAAGTCACTAAGAAAAAAAGCCCTCGACCAATGGTCATCCCTTGCTGTTTGGTCCTGTAGTAAGAAGACAAAATGTGATTTATTGTATGTTTATTATTTGTGAGATTAAAAAGAAATCAGCTTGAGATAAGATCATAGAATTCCTGTTCTATTTTGTTGAACTCAGATTTATGGAGTTTATGCCTCACCTACTCCAACATTTTAAGAAAGGTAATCTTTTGGGGAGAACTTCTTAGCTTGGCTTTCACCTCTTCTTCTTTGATGTCCGCGTATCTGTTCATTTATTTCTGAGGGTCGTAGAAGAACATCAACTCTTCTTCAGTGGGCTCCACGTGCTCTTTTGATGTGTAAGAGCTTTCATGTTTGGTTGTATACGCACTCTTCGGGGTGCGAGTAGCATTAGTCTTGGCGTAATTGTCTTGGCATTTCTTGAGTTTGTTCAAGTAAAACAGATGTCTTTCCTCGTCCATAATCATCTATCTATGAATTTCTTTGAGTGCTGCTTCTTCAATATCGACTTCCTCTTCCTTTTGGTGAATCTCTTGTCTAAGCCAGTTAATATACTGGCCAACATTCTTGACATTCTTATTCTTTAAATACTAGATGCTGCTAAACGTATTTCCAAAAGTTTTACTGTAAATCTTGATTAATCTTTGCATGTTATCCTGTTCTGCTTTCACATTATATTGCAGATCCTTCAGTCTTTTCTTCATTTTCTAAGCTTACAACTCAAGTTGAGCCCACTTATCCTTACTATAATTCTATAAAATCTGTTTAATTTCTTCCTCCTGAGGGTTGCCCAAACGAAGAGGCAATTTCAACGCTTCCTGAAGATCTTTATCCTGTTGTGGAAACGAACTGACAAAGATATTAAGCAGCGAATGTTCGAGATAGTTATTAATAATCTGAGCAATGGGCATAGCAAAGCAAATATTTTGTCGGCTATGTTGATTGGCGTTTTTGTTAAGCACATAGAGTTCTTATATTTATTGACTTTACTCCTTGGTAAACACGAACTCTTTGCTTCTCGGAAGGATAATGATAATAACCCTAATCAAACCGTCAATTTAGACTACGTAAAATTCATTAGTTCTCTTTCCAAACTTTTTCACATTTTTGGTCATCTAAATTACGTAATGTTGACTTATGTTTTGATGTTAGGGGGATTCAGCTGGCGATATATTAAGTATTAATTGATTTTCCATATCTTTTCCAGTTTGAGACTGCCATCCATATCCTTCTCGAACTCGTTGAAATCATCAGCTATTTTATTGCTTTACTAAATACAATTTTTATTGTAATCTGAAATGTGACCATTTCTCACTTCGAAATGACCCACTTGGAATGCACTCAAGGAAAATATTTTCTGATTTATAAGCTTTTCAACAAGCAGGATGATGTCATTGATATTTATACCGTAGTTGAATGTTACAGTGACTGTCAGTGGCTGCTTTGCATTTTTGCTAGCTAGTGTAATGATTTAATAACTGATTTTGGCCATAATGTCCTCGGATGAATAGCAGCTATGTGGGTTGATCGGTACATTGCGTTAAACTTGACTGATTGAGATGATTATTTAATGAGGAGTTCGTTTCGCTTGAGGGAGTATGTCTGTTTGTCGTGTGGCTAGTTAAGATCAAGTTGCAGAAATTATTTGAACATTCTGCTTCGATGGGATATAATGAATGAGTATTATAGAATATGAAAGATTTATTGATAATTAGAACTAATCCGCGTTCATATAACAACTTACAAGGAGAGAAGACTGAGATTACGGCAATAAATTTAATTAAAGCTGGCTTAACACTACTAATGCTAAACCATCAATACTATACGACAAATAATTGAAGTAATCATAATAGACTTATCATATTCTCCGAGCTTTTGCGTTTACTTCGATTGTGGCAATATTTTTGATACTTCTTTTCCATATCGAGGTACATGTTAAGTCTAATCGCATATTTATTACCGTCTTTTTGCCACATCTCACCCCAAGTCTGTATTTTTTGATCATCCTTAGCTTTCTACAACAGATTGAACAAATTCTACTCGTTCTGAGCCAATTCTGTCTTGCAGTTTTTGCTATAGAAAGATCCATTGGAACTAATATTGGCAGTCAGTGTTTGGAAATTACTCGCTTTTTTGCTATTCATTTCAATGTTTTCGCTGTTTAATTTCGATGACCTTCCGAAGATTTGCAGTTTCTTTTTGAGTAGATTCTTTGTTGGTTCTGTATTCGAAGTTTTGCATCGATCCAATTCATTTTCTATTTATCTGGTATCAAAGCTAGTTTTAGATAACTTGTTAGCTGCTGTCTTTGAGTTTTGAATGTTTTTATTGAACTTCTTTTTTCGAGTTTCAATATTATTAATGATCTTATGTTCCATTTCTTTTTGGATATCTTCTTTACTTTTTTATTTGTGTGTGTTCAAGAATAAAAGATTGGGGTGATGGAAGACAAGTTTGATTTCTATTTTATTTTCTTTGTGAGTTTGTTTGTAGGGAATGGGAGTAATGCAATTCTATTTTGAGAATAAGTTGTATTTGTTGTCTAGAGTTGAGGGCCTGGAAGGTTTTAAAAGCATAGACTATAGAATTATCAAGTAATATAGAATAATTAGCCGAAATCATAATACAAACAAAAATCAATTGATTAGTGAATCAGCACCCAATGGAATAGTCAAATCCTTTTTGTGGTTCAGGTCTATTCTTAACCTAGTATAGTCTATCAATAACCTAATCTTAATTTTCTATTGGACAAAAGGCACAATAATTTTTAAATTTGGTTTAATGGATTATAGAATGAACTGCCCATTTCATATAGACTTCGATAGAAAATAATAGATTGCACTAGATGAAAAAGAAATATATTGTTGTCAAACCTTCGACCAAAGCTCTTCTGTCCTCAGAGTATAGCGCTATCAGTCAGCTCTCACAACAGATGGAGCAAAAGAGCAGAATCAGCCAGAATAAGGGATTAAAAAATATGGAAAAATCAAGATTAAAAACTGATTGGCCCATTGTCGAAACATAGGGCCCAATACCCGAGTATAGATTCAGCATCGATAAAAATAAACCTCAACGCAGTCTGAAAAAGGCTCCAAGCAGCAAGGGCAATCTTCTTCCGAGTAAATACTATCTGCCTTCGAACAAATAAAACGACAAACATACAAACTCCACCCTTTTCAAACGATTTGCCTGCAACGAATACCGGGCCACATAATTCAGCGATGCTTTTTCAAAGTCAAAGCTAGATATGGCAATCTCAAAGAATCGTAACAGCGAAAACAAACTACTGATGCGAAGATCCATTCAGAAGACGAATAAAGCCATCAACAAGTATCGACTGTGCAGTCCACATAAGGATTAATTCAAATAGTTTTAGGAAGCTACACAATCAAAAACATTCTGTATACATAATCGATATCCATTTCGCAAAGATAGTCCGCAAAATGCAACTACTTTGGACACCAGCCAGTAAGAAGAAGAACTCAAGGAGGGAGACTTTGTGCTTTAAGATTTGATTGGGAGCGGAACTTTCGGCAAGGTATTTACTGCTCGTGTGAAAAATAGCAATAAAATCATTGCACTCAAAAGAGTGCCACAGGATAAAAAATACAAAACACGATAACTCTAAATCATAAAAGCATTGAGCAGTCCCTTCATTGTAAAGGTCTACGGTAGTTTCGTAAGTGACGAGGGCAAATCGGAATATCTTAACATTGCAATGTAATCCTACCAACACAATTTTTATGAGTTACTAAAGCAGTCTCCTTTCCCATCTGCGATCGAAATGAAGTGCTATATTTACCAGATGCTGAGAGGATTACTCTACCTGCACAGGAAGCAGACCTGTCATCGAGACTTGAAACCTCAGAACATGTTAGTTAAAAATAATAAATTGGTTATTTGCGACTTTGGATCAGCGAAAATACTCAAACCTGGAGAACAGAACATCTCCTATATATGCTCAAGATGCTATCGTGCTCCAGAACTTATATTCTAAGCTACTGATTATACCACTCAGATTGATATGTGGTCGCTTGGTTGTATTCTACTTGAAATTGTCAATGCACGTCCTCTCTTCATTGCAGATTCCAGCCTCAATCACATTTTGGAGATCATTAAAGTTCTAGGAACGCCTTCCAAAGAAGATGTTAGGTCGATGAATCCTCACTACTAGCTAGATGAATACGATTTACCCCGAATTAAACCTCAGTCCTTCAAAAAAGTATTTATAGATCAATGCAGTTGTTTCCTAGAAGCGACCCTCAGCTAATAGACCTAATTGAAAAGATAGTAAAGTACGCTCCCGAGAAGAGATTAACTGCAGAGCAGGCTCTTTGTCATCCCTACTTCAACGAAATACGAGAATAATCCACTTATAGGAATCTTCCTTTTTTCAGAGGACTTAATGATTTCTTCAACTTTTAGAAGGAATAGCTATCGTCGTGGACGCTTGAAAAACTCGTGCCGCGGTGGTGGCATCCCCACAAATGATTTTATATTTGAATATGAGTTTGAACTATATTCGCCAAAAATAAATCTATCAGTTATCATCCTATGAACTTGAACTATTCCGTGCTTTAAAATTGGGCTTTCTTCTTTGTAGTTTGAGTCTTAACTGTTCGCCTAGATCCTTTCTCTATTCGCGATTCATTTCAGAAATATCGAGATGGATCCCTGAAGGACCAGCTTGGACAGGCTTCAGCTTTATTTTGTTGTTGCGAATCTATTACATCAGATTTTCACGGCGCATTGAAATTCTTATATTTGCTGGGTTTTTTGAGATACGATTTAATATAGGATTAGTGAGGGGATCAAGAGGCGGCGGAGGAGGAAGAAAATCAAAGGGAGGAGGCGGAGGTACAGGTAAAAAATCGATTGGTGGAGATTATGTTTAGTTTAATGGCTTGTGCGTCTATACTAATTCAGTTTAAGGCTGTTTAGCGAGCTATTGCTATTTTATTGACTCTATTGTTGATTGTTCTTGATGAGCATCCTGTTCGGTCTTGTATTATTCTTCCTTTTCTCCTTGCTCGTCTTCTTCCACATAGTCCAACTCCTCAATAGACTTGATTCCTACTCTTTCAAATATTGTTCCATCCTTTAGAGCAGCTTTCTTAGCCTCATGCAAAATAGTTTCCTAAACTATCATCTGCGCAATTTAAGGGTTTTTCAGATCTTCCTTTCTGACACCGCACACACTGAAAACTTCCAACCATTCGGGAGGTAAATTCTCTGTTATAATGTTGCCATCAGGACTAAAATGAATTGACTTGGCTTTGGTGACTTTTATCACCTTCGTCTCCTCTTCGTGAACAGGAACAGACTCTTTAAATATTTTTTTTTTCAACACGCTAAAAAAAGAGGTTTCCTTCTTCTTCTTCAATGCTTCTTCAATCTTTTTCTTCTCCATCTATCGATAGACATCCATGGTTGGAGCAATTTGTCTAAGTTTACTATTGAATAGTTAAGCTTATTGAGAGTTCCTGAATTGAAATCCGATAATTCCATCCTCGAACAGATCAAATAAGTATAAATTTTAAGCCATGCCACTTGTCTAGACTAGTTTGTATCGACACATAAAACCATAGTATAGCTCAATTTACATTAGGATAATCAAAGACTATAAATGGTACACCCTAAAGAAATATGTCTTGATATGCCGGTCATAATCCAAATGCAATAAAGCGATTTGCTGAGAATACCTGATATTAGTTATACTATCCGCAGAGTAGAGGCCAACGATAACCGATTTCATCTTAGTTGACGTTTCGGGTTTGAGTCTCGCTACGATTCGATCAAGGCAATCAACGCCAGCCTGATAATTGTGTTAATCTGAATTCATTCACTATAAAATCTACAAATTATTATAAACATGCTGAAGTATCTACTTTTGCTGTTGCTGATTGCCAACGTCGTAACGTGGAAATCTTTGAGGAGGGCAGATGTTTGCAAATTCGCAAGGGAGTATAATACAAGCGAGTTTTTAAATGATCCAGACCTTGTTGATTAATTTTTAAGAACATTTGCGAAGTGGTAGGCCAATTTTATACACGAAGTAGGTGTTGACGAGGCGACTGGTCTCACTCTAGATGGGATTAGAGTTGATGTAGAGAGCGGAGAACTACTACCAAAGACGCTGCATGAGTTCACAGCCAGCAGTAAATAGTCCATTCACTTGGGGATTATGGCAAAAGTATTGGAAGAGGCTAAATTTGCAGATTAAATCTATTAAGTTCGGGATATATTTAGTATAATCGAGAAGAAAACAGATACCCTCGAAAGGTTTTATGCCAAATACCCAGGATTTGGAGGATTTTTACCTTGGGTGTATGTCAACGGAACGTTGCCATCGCCAACATCCGATTTTGTTAATCGAGTGCCCGCCTTAGATAACGGAGAGATGTTCTGGGGCGCTCTCGCTTTGAGTTCAATATGGTAATAGAAGTATCCTAACGTTTTGCCTCAACTTCGAAGAAGATTCGATAACGTGTACTGGAAATTAATGATAAAAAATGCCAGAAAGGTATTCTTCAACGAAACATCAGGCAAGATAAGAGCAGATTCCTACATTCAAGATATGTATGTTGATGTCGACCATAACACATACTCCAATAAGGATCCTTATTATCTTGACGATCCATACGAGGGGGAGATGTTTATATGGATCATTACTCTTTTCGCAAAAGATCAGTTCACCGAGAAGGAAATATAATTTTTATGGGAAGACAAAAGAACTAAACTGCAGCCTATCGATTATAAGGTTCGTAGTCGAGATAATGAGTCAATTACAGTCGAAAAAGGATGGGTTTTCAGTTCTCATGAGCAATGGAAAAACATATTCTTACCATACTACTTGAGTCCCACTTACAAACGCATTCAGATAAATAACTAAAGAGCTCGTGTTTGGCATTCAATAGACATAAATATCCCTGGAATGTACGGAGCTATGGCAGGTCCAGCTGATGACAATTAACAGGATACTGGCTATTTTAATGCTGGCATCAATTAAATTAGTTTTGAGAAAGCTTAATTTGATAAGTTAGTTCCTCCCTATGGAGTCTACCCCTTGCTACTTGTAAACAAGTAGTATGGCACAGCTTGGCTACATAATACTATATTTTCTCCGTGTGGGCAAACAAAATACGGAGCCTTGGAGGGTACTGGACTCAATGGAAGTTTGATGAGCCCAACATTAACTTGGGACACCAAGATAACAACTCTTTTGGCAGCTATGAATGGAACAAAAGCTATTATTTAAAGCTATCTTTAGAACAATGGTCTTTTGGAAGAATTCGCTACAAGAATCGAAAAGGAATACAAATTAGCTTTTCCAGTAATCAACGGAGAGAACATTCCCTTTGCCCTTCCAAGCATTCAAGTCAAAAAAGGGCGACCAGATTTTACATCATGCAATTGATCATGTGCAAATATCTTATTCCAAAATGATATAATCTCATTTAATTTGACTGATTTTTATAATAACCAGTCTATTATGCATCCCTATTAAGAGCAAGCAGTCAAGAATGCACTCGCAATCAATGACAACATCTACTCTAAGTTATAATCCATGAATCTTAAATCAGCAGAGGAAATAGAAGTGATTGATAGCATTTTTAGAGGATAGGAATGCTAATTGGGAAATATCTAATTTGAAATTAGAATTAAGAATTTGCCGGACAGTGAATAAAAATGGGCAGCCGAAAAAGATAGGCAAACTATCAATCTATCTACTTTTATTGAAAAGCAATTGAGTTAATACGTCTCATAATTCGAAAGCCAAATTCAAAAAGCCCAAAGTAGCATCCCATGATCATTCTCATAAATTCACCACTTCAACCAACAATATCGCTAGCCTAACATCCGAACATTTATCTCTTACAGAAGGGGCACACATAAATACAAATTAATCATTTTTTACTTTCCTTCCCCTTTTTTTTGCGTCCATCCTCCTGCTCTTTTATCTTTATCTTTAGTCTTTCAGCTGCCTACTTCAACTTTTTATCGAATTGGTTATTTCCAGAACGCGCTGCTGCTTTGGCTGCTTCGTCACAGCCGTGCTCTTATGCGAGCAAATGAAGTCTGCAAAAATTAATTTGGCAAAACTTGCATTCGGCTGCAGTGACCGATGTTATCTTCTTTTTGCATTTGAAGCACTCGTTTTATTTGGGTTGATCAGCCATATACTCCTTCATCAATTCTTTAATATTTTCCTCCTCTTATTATTTCTGCTCCTCCTTGACTTTATTCTTTTCTTTTCTCTTTTTCTTCTTTCCCTTCGGCTCTTAAACCTGCTACTATATCGCTTCCTCTTTCTTTGCCTCTTCCTCCTTTGGCTTTTCTTACTCTTCTGAAGATGATTCTCCCATAAGTTATTTCATATCCTGGGAAAACTTATTGGCTCCAGTCGGATTCTTCTTACTCTTCATTTACCTGTTTTCATTTTGCAACTTTTTTTTATTCTTCTTTTTTTAGAGGGCAATCTCTTGTTCAAGATGCTCTCTTTCTATCTCAGCGTATTTTTCAGTCACCTACTCCGCAGTGAGCTTCCTCCAAATTTTAATAAACTTTTTATCAGGACTAGTTTCATGGCATAACCCCATCTACTCTGCCACCTCATGTATCATCTTCCTCTCGAAAGAACTGACATTGTTTATTGTGAGCTCACGATCCATTAAAGTAAGTACTTTTCTATAGTGTTCTTTCACAGCTTTTTCCTATTACTCGGAGTGGTCTTTGTCATAGTTGGGTTAGTCTCGACCCCTCTGCTTTCTTTTTTTCTTGGCTGGTTATTTCGATTCAGATTAGTCTGCTCCTTTGGCTTTGACACTTGCTTTATCATATTTTTATATTTTATCACTAACTCCGACTCCAAAACGAATGCTTGGGTCCTCTCTAAACTCTTATGCGCTGCAAACATGCCCATTTTCCTCGACCCAACGCACCAAACTTGCTATATTCTTATCAGCAGTCACACAATCAACATTCCCGATTAAAATTAACATCCTGCGAGCCCGAGTGACTGCAACATTCATTCTTCTCCAATCTTTCAGAAAGCCAATTTCCCTCCTACTGTTACTTCTGACTAAAGATATGATAATACACTCCTTCTATCTGCCTTGAATTCCATCGACAGTCGAAACATCTGGAATGGAGATGTTTGCTTCGATAATTTGAGATTTGATAAAAGATACTTGCTTTGAGTATGGCGTCAGAATAGCAATGTGCTTTGATTCAACTTGGTAGGATAACAATTTCTTATAGATAGAAATGGCAATGTCAGCCTATCCCATATTCATTTTACTTTAATTCTGCTCTCCCTCTTCCCCCATTCCACACCCTGAAGTATCCACCATCATCAATATCTCTTCGGTTTCTGCAACTGCTCCGTAAAGATGTCTTAAAGTATGACTCTAAACTGATTGATGAGCCAAGAGCTGATTATCATAAAATTGTTCGTTGGACCATCCCATTATTTGCTTGTTCATACGATATTGAACTTTCAACATGGTGGAAGTGATGTTCTTCAATTATTACATTGAACGCGTAAAAAGAGTATGAGATAGAAGAGAATCGACATTGCCTTGAATTGTGGGAGGAAGTTGCTTATGATCACCGGCTAAGACCACTCTCCGCCCCTTTAGAATGGGAATCCAACAACTCACCTAAAGACTCTGCCCGCATTCGTCAATTACCACCAAATCAAATATTCTTTTAGGAAGATAACGCCTGAAAACTCGATCTGCTGCGCCCACATTAGTACAGCAAATGACATCAGTGTCACTTAGAATCTATTTGATGACTTGTTCCTGCATTTGATAAATCTCATCCCTTAAGCTTTTTATTTAATTTTTTAAAGCCCTTCTCTCATCTTTATGTCCTCCTTTCGACAATTTCTTTTTGGCAATTTGCAGTTTCTTTACTTAGTTTTTCCAAGTATTTGAACTCTTCGATATCTGAAAATCAAGACAGCATTCTATCACGTTTTAAATAATCCTTGCGGGGTTACCAATTCGAACGCAGTTAACTCGTTTACTGAGACCTTCAACAATGTTATCAACAGCAATGTTCGAAGGCGCACAGGCTAACACCTTCTATTTTCTGCGAACCGCCTATACTATAACTTCGCAGACAGTTGTTGTTTTTCCTGTCCCGGGAGGACCATGCAGGAGATGAACAGTTTAGCCTATACAGTGCTGCACTGCTTCGTTCTGTAATTCATTAAGTTTGGTATTGGAGTATTCGACTTTTCGCGTATAAACGCCAGGAAGAGGAGGCTCAAAGGGAAAGAATACCTACAAGAGAGGAGAAGAAGAGGACTCCATCTAATTCAGCGCAAAGAAATATCTTCTAAAGGTGACCTCGTTCCACTTTAGCACTACATTGCAATTTAATCCTTCGAAATCATTATCGTCATCAATATCGTTGCGAATTGATACTTGCAATTTTGGCCCAACTCTCTTAGATACAATTCCATCGGCAACAACAGCATTATTCTTAAATAGGGCCACATCATCACCCACCCCTATTTTGCACTCTTCAGGCAATGGTTGTGGATTTTTTTAAGAACTGTAAATTCTGGTGAGGGTGAGAATGGTCTTGCCGTAAAATCCACGTTTGGATGATACAACCTGCATATTGGCCAGTCCGAAGCCTGCTGTTTATATTTATTGGATTGTCTTGTTTTTGGTCAGATCACTGAAGAGTTCAATTTCAAACTTTTCCTCCTGTTTTAACAGTTCCCTAGTCTTTTCAATAAACTCCTTCGCCGATCGATACGTAAGTTTAGAAGGCTGTACGATTTTTGGCTCTTAAGTATCCTCCATATTAGTAAATTATAAATAAATTTCAAATCTATCAAAGAGTTAATTAATCATATAGGGGCCTTGTATTTTTTTGTTATCGAAGACTACTTACCCCGCAACTTACGCTCATTCCAAACCTTGAAAAACTATTCGGGGGTTTGCTATTGGTTCAACATCTTTTTTGTGTTCTATTTTAGAGGCGAATCTGACATGCTTACTGCAATACTCTCTTGAGGCTATTAGATAAACTCTTTCCAGATGAGGGTGTTGGCAACGAGAGGATTGCTGCTGAGATCAATCAAGTATTTTTCCAGATTTTTCCTCCTTTCTTCAATTACCAGTGATTTTTTATTTCCCTCCTGAGGATTTACGATATAGCTCACATCTGATAGTTCGACGCCGGGAAGAGCACTTTTGAGAGCTGAATGCAATTCGCAAAAGGTTTTATATTTCCTATATATGGTCCAGGTTTAATTATTTTTGGTAACATCGATAATATACTATGTATATGGTTTGCCATCTGCCTACTTTACTAATGTCTGCTTGATCTTAATCTCCACATTCGGCTTCTCGTTTTGTTTTCCGTTTATTCTGGTGTTTTTAAGAGCATCTGGCCCAATCATGCATACGTTTAGATGAGGAATGAAAATACTTGGAACGAAAAATTTAGTACAGTGTTGACACTGTAAACAAGAGGCGTTTTTCACACATTTTTTGTACTATTTCAGTTGTTTTTACTTCTACTCGGCTTGCTCGGCCCGTTTTTACATATGTTTCAAGGCTGAGGATAAGTTTTTGTTAGTTTCAATTAGTCCCTCCCTACTGCTAATTTCTGACTTTAAACTTTCTAAATAAACTTTAATTTACCTTTAAAATTTTAGAACATATTTTCGTAAATACTCCTTTCTCGTTGAGACACCATCTTTGTTGAGTCTAACTCATGCTGCAGCTTGAGGATTGACTTATCTAATTCAGAAATCTCCTACTGCTGACTATCATTGATTTATTTGAGTGAATGATATTCCTTGCTTTTGCTATCCATTTCAAGCTGATTTTTGGTGAGCATGGTGACTTCTTTCTCAAGAGCAGTTTACAAGCGAATGGAAGTCTAGGAAAGTTCATGCTTTAACTCATTATTCTCTTAATTTTTAGAAGCAAGGGTATTTTTGAGTATATCCAGTTATTTATCAAGCAATCGCTTCTATTCGCTGACCTGTCTTAAGCTACGAGTAAGATCTTCACACCTGCCTTGCAGTTCAAGGGTGCATGCTCTATAATTTTATACCTATTTAATAAGTTCTTCGTTTTTGCGCATAAGCCTACAAATTTCCTAATTATTTTCCTTCTATTTTTGTGTTAGATAACTGATTTCCATTTATTTTATCTTTTGTAATTCAGCATATTTATCATTCAGTTGTAAATGCTCTCTCTTAAGTTCTAATATCTGCTATTATAACGCTTTATTTTGATTTTTTTCTCTTGTGCATTGTTATTGAAGATTATTTATTTGATTACCTTTATCATGAAGGTCTAGCTGACTCTATTAATGATATTTTTTGATATAACGGTTCATTATTTCACACTTTTGAGACAGAATCATATTGTTATAGTATTGATGATTTATTGGGTTGCCACTGGCAAGGATTTCCTCTTCGAATTGTTCAGCTATTTGACTAAAATATTGCTAAATTTAGCTGCAATTTGTGAACTACTTGTACTAATCATAAACCCTACTCCAAATATCCTGACAATTTTTAATAATTTTACTATGATTATCCTTCTAAAAATTGCCTATCATTTCCTTCACCTATTTCTTAAGTTTATGAACCATGCCCTTTTGTTCTTCCTCTTGAATAGCATTTTCTTTAAACTTGCTTTATAAATCTTGAATTAAATGTTCCTCAAGTTCAAGTATATGTTCTTTCGAGTGCATTTTAAGTGCGCTTTCCTGTAATTTGTTGCGACATGTTGCCCCGAACTGATGAATGGATTTATTAAGCTGATATTTAACCAGATGCTTATACGACATTTCGAAGTTAGGAAGAGAACCGTGGTTGATGGCATCAACATATGTCGAGACCAACTCCAAAAGCATTTAGCCGTCCAGTGGTTTTCCTTTAATCTTTTTACTTTTAACCTTTTTTAAGATCTTATTTCTTAACAGAGTAACTTGCTCGATGAACTAACTTCTAAATTAACTATTTTTAAGAGACTACAGATTTTGCAATTGATCTTCTGTTTACACTGGTCTGATCATGGTAAAGCAGTCCCGATCTTTGAAAAAATGCTTGATCATTCTTCTGATTTTGTTTTTATTTTAAATCGCATCGGAAGTCCCTTTCTGTATTTCCAAAGCCTGTTCCAGATACTCTTTTGGCTGTATGGAAAATCCGCTTTTATCAACAAGATTAAGCGTAAAATCTCTAACCAGCCATAAAAAGGAAGGAAATTCCTCGTCAATTTTGTCATCCTTGCTGTTGGTCTTCTGAATTTACTTTGCTAGATTTGCAATGACGTTTAAATTGTTAAGAGAGTTCTAATCGATGCTTCCCACAGAATTGTAGATGAAATATGAGGATAAGAGCATGGCAAACAGTAGAATTTTATTATTATAGGCATCGGTTTATTAAGTGGCTCCAAATCCTTAGGTGTCAATCACAAGGACATCAGTTTCCTCATTGTTCTACGCCTTGATGGTCTATTGACACATCCACAGCCCTTTGGTGCAGGAATTGATGGTCGGCGACACCTTGAAAATGCTGTTTCTTAGTAATACTTTATTGAGAAATAGACTCTTGCCTGTTCGGTACTTGCCAACAATGGTGACGATGGCAAGTGGATTTTTAAAATTAGTCAGAAATTGTTTGGCCTATTCCGGAATCTAAAAGCGATTGTCCTTAAACCTGATCAACTGAAGAGGGCTATTAATATTAACGTTCTACATATTTGAATTATATCAACGTTAAAAATTTCGTCATTAGACTTGAGGATTTGCAAAATTTAATGAGAAAACACAATTTTGGTTGATTATATTAAGTAGTTCAAATCATGGATAGTTGTAGGCCTGTGTTTGGTATTTCGATAAGATGTAGGGATTGTCAATGTGATACTCGATTGGATTAGTGATAGGGTTGTGGCGGGCGATGTTTTGGTAGGAGAAGTATGACTTCCGTCCTTTCTTCAGTCGTTAAAGTTCCATTTGCTGCTTGATCTGACCCCCAAAAGTTTAATTCTCTTTTTTCCTCTCCAGACTTCTATACATCTCCAGTTCTATCTGCTTAATCCTGTTTTCCCTGACTTGTTCGACTTCCATATTGTGATTCTCCACTTCCTGTATTTTTCTATTCTCCTTCATCTTTAGTTGTTATTGCAACAAATTTTTGGCCAGCAAACCTTCTTGGTATTTTTTCTTTTGGTACTCGTCCTGCTCTTTAAAGAGAAATGATCCAGTGCAGTTCTTGCTGATTAAATCATCTAATTTTTTACTTCTCTCTTCCTAGTAGTCAGTGAACCTTGCTCTGTAATTCTTTTTGCCTAATTGAGCCATCGATTCATTGTTAGTTGTACTTTGGAGAGGCATAGGGGTTGATAATAAATATGGGTTGGATTTGCTCCTTCCTATAGGAGATTCGCTCGGATAGAGATGATGTTGAATCCTTTCCTGTTGTCTTTTCTCCTCCTGTATTTAAATTGTCTTTTCAAGTTCGTCATGATAGACCGAATTGAATGCTTTTCTATAGTTAAGACTGGGGTTTTCTGCAACTTAAATCTGTTCAATGAGTCTGGGGTCTATCTTTTCTCTAAGCATTTCGCAATGGTGTTTATTCAATGCATAGTTAACTCTATTAAGTTCATTATTTTCTCTCATTTCTGTTTTGGAAGAATATATATAAATTCGACTTCTAATAAAGTGTTGATTGCCTTAAAAATATAACTTTTCTTACTCAATTATTGAACAAACAATCGAGCATGCAAATACAATAATTAATGAAGTCCAGGCACAAGAATTACGCATTTAAATATTGGGATGAATAATTGCTGATGATGGAGGATCATTTTTTACCATTACGTTATGAGTAGAACTCGATGTATTTGCTAACCATGTCATCAACTCGCGATTGCATCTCGAAGGATATTTTCTTTTTCATGTGCCTACGGTAGAAGCAGAACTTAATCAAAGAATTAGTACGATGACGCTAAATAATAGCAGACCTATCGTTATGACAATGATTAAAGTCCACCATTCATGACTTACCTGCTACTTGTACTCTGTTTCAGTCAAATACTTCTTGCATGTCTAAGGAGGATTAACAAGAGTGTTACAGATGTCATCGAAAATGAATTCAGCCTAAGTTAGAAAGATTTACATTCAGTGAGGCCTTGACCTTAACATTGTTGAGCGTAACCGTAGGGAATCGATTAACTCCAGAATTCTCAAGTATCTGCTTGTTCTTGCTGAGATAAGTGTTATCCTAATTCTTGCTAAAACTTTTCTTGAAAGCCTCATTAACTGCTGCTGGATCGATCTAATGCTTCTGCATGCCAACTTCTCCACATTCCTTCAACTCCGAAATGACGCCACACTAACCCTCGATGTATTTCATGTATTTCCACCATGAGTGAGGAAAAAGTTAAAACACGATTTGTTCTCGGATCTGCTGGTCGAGGATGAGTTTGCCATTGTCACTTTCAATGTCATGAATTAAATTGATGGCGCAATAGTTTTTGTCGAAATAGCAATCACGTTCCTCACAGTAAGAGCAGGTGGAGGCAGCATAAACTAGTTGGAAGTTGATATTATCTTCAATTTTATGATAGTATTTTCTAAATTCTTACACCAGTCTATAGGAATGACGATTATCTAAGTGAAAACATACTTACTTCCCTGCAACCAAAAAGTGACGTCAACCTTATCTGTCTTCTGGTTTTCAAAAGTGATCTTCATCATAACTGAGTTGCTTGGATTCTAATTTAGAAGTTTCTTGAGTAATTAACCCTGCTGATGATTGATAAAAATTGTGGGAATGGTAACTTTGTAGCCTACATTATAGGAGATTTACCATAGCCATTGTCGACCATCAGAACAAGCTTTTCATGCTATTAATTATCCATTATAATTGCCATCTGCGCACCCAACTGCTGAGCATTTAGGGCCTTTGTCACGAATTCGCAGTCGCCTCGTGGAATCAGCAAGAAAGAATTCTCTGAATAGTGAGATTCATACAATAGTTATCGGTTGGGGAGCCTATCAAACATTCATTTGAAAAATCAGGAGAGTGCATGAGACGGGCGATAATAGTCTTGCCATATCTAAATTGTTGGGTTGAGTACGGTGCAAATCCGAAATTAGCAATGGAGTAGGAGATATTGAGTAGTTCGGGTACATTTTCTCCCAAAGCCTGCATGTTGTAAACTGCTAGTGTTGCGTTTCCAAGCACCGCCAAAGTCAGCGCTACTAATATTTGTATGCCAAGGTGTTTATTTTGCCTGACCATTTGCCTAATAATCTAAAATGTTAATAGTTTGTCTGTATCATAAAAAATTGAATCTATTGTCACTATGCTCTGATTGATAAGGCTTACTGCTTGCCTGTTTATAATAGATTAATCATGCTCAAAAGGGTTAAAATCAACGACTACGAAATCGCCACAACCATCGGGGTTGGTATGTATCTTGATATGCAGG
>Ga0302191_10000936_pt1 | contig 18784 bp, 17 predicted proteins | sample II_Bog_E3_1_FD_198775 | JGI IMG/M metagenome (GOLD analysis project Ga0302191, IMG submission 198775) | Peat permafrost microbial communities from Stordalen Mire near Abisko, Sweden - II_Bog_E3_1 | ecosystem: Environmental > Terrestrial > Soil > Wetlands > Peat | place: Sweden: Abisko...
CCTGGATTCTTTTTTTAAGGAACTGGAAGAGCAAACTTATAAAATACAATATCGCGTGATGCTGTCGCGCTACCGTGGCAAAACCACCTGCCCGGAATGTAAAGGCAGCCGGTTAAGGCAGGACGCATCATACGTTAAAATAAACGGTAAATCCATAACCGACATTGTTTTAATGGCGCTGGATAAGGCGCTGGCGTTTTTTAAAACGGTTGAACTAAACGAAACAGACACCAAAATTGGTAAACGGCTGCTAACGGAGATCACCAACCGGCTTTCGTTTTTGAATGATGTGGGCTTAAGCTACCTGACTTTGAACCGTTTATCAAACACACTTTCGGGCGGCGAATCGCAGCGCATTAATTTAGCCACGTCATTAGGCAGTAGTTTAGTGGGATCAGTTTATGTGTTGGATGAACCCAGCATCGGCCTGCACCCGCGCGACACCCAAAGGCTGATAGGCGTTTTAAAGTCATTGCGCGACGTGGGCAATACCGTTTTAGTGGTAGAGCATGAGGAGGAGATCATGAAAGCCGCAGACCATATTATCGATATCGGCCCCGAAGCGGGTACCCATGGCGGCCATTTGGTTTTTACGGGCACTTATGACGAAATTATCAAGGACGAAAAAAGCCTTACCGGTAAATACCTGAGCGGCCGGGAAGAGATTGCTATTCCGAAAACCCGCCGCAAATGGCATGATTTTATCGAAATAAAAGGCGCACGCGAAAACAACCTGAAACACGTAAATGCCAAATTCCCGCTAGGTGTGTTGACTGTTGTGACCGGCGTTTCCGGCTCCGGTAAAACCAGTTTGGTAAGACGGATATTAGCTCCGGCACTGCAAAAAACACTTGGTAATTATAACAGCGAACAAACCGGCGCTTATGACGCTATCGACGGTGATTACGCGAAGGTAGAACAGGTGGAAATGGTGGACCAAAACCCTATCGGCCGTTCATCGCGCTCAAACCCGGTGACCTACGTAAAGGCCTGGGACGAGATCCGTAATTTGTATGCTGGTCAACCCAGGGCAAAAGCAGCAGGTTTAAAACCCTCGGCATTTTCCTTCAACGTGGAAGGCGGCCGCTGCGATGTTTGCCAGGGCGAAGGCGAGGTGAAAATAGAGATGCAGTTTATGGCCGACATCTTCCTTACCTGCGAAACCTGCGGCGGCAAACGCTTTAAACAGCATATCCTGGACGTTACCTATAAAGATAAAAGCGTAGCCGATGTACTGGGCATGACCATCGAAGAAGCGCTGGAGTTTTTTTCCAAAGAGCCAAAGATCATCGCTAAAATAAAGCCGCTGATGGATGTGGGCCTGGGCTATGTGCAGCTGGGGCAATCATCCAACACCCTGTCGGGCGGCGAGGCACAGCGAATTAAATTGGCGTCCTTCCTGGTAAAAGGAAATAATACTAACAAAACCCTTTTTATTTTTGATGAACCGACAACCGGCCTGCATTTTGCGGACATTAAAAAATTGCTGAAATCATTCGATGCACTGCTGGAACATGGCAATACCATTATTGTTATCGAACATAATATGGACGTGATCAAATGCGCCGACTGGGTGATCGACATCGGCCCCGAAGGCGGCGATAATGGGGGCAAGGTGATGTTTGAGGGGGTGCCGGAGGATTTGATTAAGGTGAAGGATTCGTATACGGGGAAATTTTTGAAAAAAAGGTTTTTGTAGAGACGCAATATTTTGCGTCTCGAACCCTCACATTTCGTTCAAAGACGCAAAATGTTGCGTCTCTACGCGTAATTATCTAAGGCAGATTCCAATACCCTCTTTATTTCTGCCTCTAACTTTTTTAAGATGGCAGTGTCTAAAGTTTCTCTATTTCTTCTATAGATAGCTTAGTAAACTTTGATATTTGAGCAAATGGCAATCCGTCCTTTTTCATTTCACGGGCAATATCTAAAGCTTTTTTATATTCTGCTTCCTTTACAGCATAGTCCAGCACGTTCTTATTATCCCATTTGTATTTTAAACTGCTATCGTACATCGTTTTTTCCTCCTTTGTCAAGTTAGTATACTCAGCTATACTAAATAGTTTTTCAAATATCGGTTTCCGTAAGTAAACAGGGAGCCTACCCATTCCTGGCATATTCTTTAAAAAATACAGCCATTTGTCTAAGTCCGTGCCTAAATCGGTATCCGCTTTTACAAATTTAGCCAATTCAATGTACGTATATCCCAATTTATCATAAAAAATTTCCCCGGTATCCCTGTTACAAAGGCAAATATCGTGCAGATAGCTATTTACCGGGCTATCTTCCAGTGTAAAATCTTCCAGCAGGGCAATTAAATATACTTCGGCAATGTTGTAGCCCCAGGCGCTTCGTTTGCCTTTTGGCGCCTGGTCGCTTATGAGGCGCGAAGTATAAAATAAAGCCCTTTCTTTACAATACCCTTGTCGTGCCCGTTGCACCTCAATTATAAAACGTTCGCCCTTATCTCCTGTACAGAGGAGGTCAAATATGGCCGTGCCTTCATCTTTTAAATCACCCGGGTGTTCGTTCTTGTTGTAAACTAAATCAATAATATGCTTGCGTCCTCTAAATACTTCATTTAAAAAAGCGATCAGCAAATCCTTATTAAGCTCACTGCCGAATATTCTTTTAAAGGCGAAGTCAACTAAAGGGTCGATGTATTTCCCGGTAACGGGTGGTTTGTTTTTTGGCATAGCCAAATATAAAGTTTATCCCTTATTCATCGTATCTCGCGCGCCGCTTATAGGTAGCAAACTATGCGGATTCTTGCGGTCTAAAAATAGGTTCCTTATCACGTTAGTCATGAGATGCCCAAACTGTTGCAGCGGCTGCCTGTCAGCGGGGCACGAGAACTCAGCGCTCGTGGCATTTGCGCCGCATTCTCGCGCCAGGTTTGGGGAAATTCTTGAAGGAAAGATTTCACTGATTTTTATTAGGGATTTCACCGATTTATTGCGATTTCACCGATTTATTGGGCTTCACTTCATTTTACTGTTTCCCAAAATCCGGATTTTAAGGAAATGAACTGCTGATCCCAGGTTTTGGTTTCTATCCAAATATCGTTGATGTCAAAAATATAATGGGCCAATCCTGCGTGGTAAACCAATTCATGCATTAAATAGCAGCAACGTGTTTTAAGGGTTGGCAGCCAGCCACGTTCGCGCCAATCATCCTCATCACAAAGTAAGCCCCAACGGTTTTCTTCAATATTGTGCAGGCCAAAGCTATGGCTTGCTGTATATATCGGGTCGCCATTCGATGCTTCAGTTGCATATTGTATGTCTACAAAATACTCATAATCCGACGTGGTGACGCTGTCATCTTTTATCCTTGCCTCCAAAGTGGACAAATCAATTTTCGCCCTGGCGACAATTTCTTCTTCAGTTTTAGTTAAAAACGCATTTAAATCGTTCAAAAAATCAACATGTTTGTCAGTGATTTCAAAATCTTTCCAATGCTTATACTTCTCATCGATCAAAGGCTGGGTCAATTCATAACTTACCTGTAAAGGCTTAATATATTGGCCTGTAAACTCCCAGTCCTCGGGGAGTGGTTTACCTGCCATAGTTTTGGCAAATAGCTTTACCTGTTCAAAAAATAGCGGAAGATAAAGGTCCATTACATCTCTTTCAATGCCATTATATGATTTTGAACGAATAATGTCTCCTATTAAAATATCCAGGTGTTTTATCGTAAACTGTAACAATGCGCTTTCATCATCATTGTTGATGCGATCTATTAAAACCTGGTCATCCTTATTTAACAGAAACATATCGGCCATATCGGTTGCATGCCAGGTTGTCCCCATGCGGTATCTTGTTGCTCTTTTCCTTTGAGTGTCGTTCATAATACTGGCTGAATTGATAACGCCAAGTTACAGCCGGGGAACGCCAAAGTATGACGGGCTAAATATTTAATTAGTATTGCCCGACTGCTTTCTGATGTGCCGCTTTGATTTCATTTGCCAATGACCGCGGTTTCAAAACTTTTACTTTTTCGCCGTATGAAAGCAACTCCATAATAAAATCATAGGTCAGGTATAAGTTAAGTTTTAATTGCAGTTCATCCTTGTTATCAATTAAGATTTGCTGACTTTCATGAAGTGGCAATGTCTTAATATATTTTCCCTGGAAAGGGTCGAACGATAATATTATTTCCTGCGGGGTATCATCATTCGGCGCCATTATGCCAAAACAATATTTAAAATGCTGTTCAACATTGTATGTAGCCGGATATATGAATTTTTTGCTGGTGATCTCCAAATTTGTCAGCCGGTCTAAAGCGAAGGTTTTAATAGCGTTGTCCTTACTATCCTTAGCTAAAATATACCAGCGGTTTTTAAACTCCTTTAAAGCGTAGGGAGCAATATGCCTTATGCCTGGTTTGTCATCCCAAAACTTTTGATATTCAAAAATGACCTCCAGTTTATTTTTTATCGCATGAAGAATGCCGTATAAATTTTCAGTCCCCTGCGGCCTTCTCTTTTCTAAATGGATATAAGGCGTTAAATCCTGCGCCAGATTCAACGAATTAAACATATCAAAGGCTTCCAACATCCGCTGAAAATTCATGTTTTCCCGCTCAGTTTGGACAATGTAATAGCCCTTACGCGGCATCGAAAACGCTACATCAACACCAAAAAGGTTTCTTATTTCCTTTATATCCCGCTGCAAAGTCCTTTTCGAGAACCCAACGGATAGGGTATCATCCTGCATTTGCAGGTATTCCAATTGAGTATCAATATAATGCAGCAATTCCTCATAAGAGCTGTAAGGTTTAACCTTTAACTTTTTAAGGATGAGCAGGTAACGGGATATGTAGCCTCGTTTTGACATTATTTTTCAAGTAAAATTAGGAAGAATGTATTTCCATTTGACTTCAAAAATACGAGCGACAAATCGTGTCGGCACAATTTAAACCGACATCTATATTATTTGCCACCGATAATCAGTTTGTAATCATTAATGTGCTCATGAAATCAAGGAATTTCTTTTCTTTTCCGCGACGCCTTAAATAGCCAGGATGATAGGCTCGAAAACTAAGTTCGGGCAGTAATTCATGTTTAAGTTGACAAAATTCCATTTTATTAAATTCTGGAACCTCATTAAAATCAAGACCTGGAAATATATTTTTTAAGCGATTGTCAAATGCATGTCCTGTAAAGAAAATGCAAATTTTAGGTTTCAAAATTTCTATTTCATCGATCAATATTTTGTCCAAAGTAGCTATGGCAATTTCGTGTTTACCATTTGGATGTTTACCACCCACGTCGAATTTATTTATGTTTGTTTGAGCATTAGAATATCGTTCATTACCTAATTTGTCTTCAACTTTTCTGGTAACATTGTAATATGGCGAAGAATAATATTTCTCTCCGAGGTTAAAATCTTCATAGACTTTCATTTGCTTCTCAACATCATCAATTTCGCACTCCCAACCTTTGGTTTCCTGGCCTATAATTAACAATCGATTAGTATGATTGGCATATTTTGAATTAGGAGAAATCAGACAAGGTCCCCTTAGATCATCCGCAGGAAAGAGATCTTTCACATTTTTAAAATTGCTTCGATGGTTTTGATAAAGTTTAAATAATTCTTGTTTCATGATTGCTTAGATTAATTTTTTGATGTGGTGTAGAAATGGAGTTGCCTTTTATGATAAGTTGGCGGTTAACATTATTACCTCGGCACGTGATATTTTCCATCGGGATTCTTATCACAATGTGATGCTGTTAAACTGCTTATATTGGATCGTTCCATTCCGCAATATTTGCAATAATATCTTGACTGCTCATCCCCATCGTAAGGCACGTGATATTTTCCATCAGAGTTTTTATCACAATGCGAGGCCGTTAAACTACTGATGCTGGAGCGTTCTGTTCCGCAAAATTTGCAGTAATATTCAGATTTTTCTTCCCCCTCATAAGGTACATGGTATTTTCCATTAGGGTTTTTATCGCAATGTGCAGCTGTTAAACTGCTAATGCTGGAGCGCTCAGTACCACAGTACTTGCAATAGAATTTTTGTGACATGATAAAAAGGGTTTGAATGATAAATTTATAAAATAGTTTATGAATTACCCTGCTTAAAAAATAATTAATTATTCCTGGAGAACCTATACTTTACATCAACATCTATTTCTATTCTGTCAATATTCAAAAAGTCTTCCCAGGCTAACAGGCCATCATTTGCTAGCATTGAAAAAAGCAGACAAATTTTTTCAGCACTAAATTTTATCGGCAAGGTTTGTATTTCCGGTGCAGGCTGGCCCCCATAGTAAAATGCAGGTATCCTATCTATAAAATCATTTACAAAAAGTTCATGCTCATAAAACGGTTTGCTGTGATTAAAGCCACCATGCAGAAATTCGTAATATTTGCTATTTGTAAAACATTTTATAGTCATTCTATCGGTTTGCCTATCACCGGACGAATTTAGGCCTTGCAAATTAGTTGCAACCCCAATATAACTGGCAAACTCACGGACATTACTTTCCCCAATTGCCAATTGACCGTTCAAGCCAATTAGGCTGGCCAAGGAGCCATCATCAAACTTAATTTCCCCGTTGAGCCTTTGTTTTCTTTCTTGAAATAGCTCAACAAAATCTTCCGGCAGATTTTTCCAGTTAACCGCTATGCAATAATTGAAAAGCTGGTTATGGAAAAGCTTTCCATTGGGCGTCAAACCTTTATTAAGCTCGGGATGTCCATAAAAGCTAAGTTCTTTGCCGGCACTTTCCAGATGCTTTTTAATATCATTTAGTTTTGCGGCATATTCGTATTGCTGCGATTGCACAACGAAGTTTTTGAGGATTTTAAGGCCTGCTAGTCCGTCGGCAATGCCTGCTTTTACCCTGAATAGTTCTTGCTCAAACATTTTTCTGAAATAGTTTGAGCAAAGCTAAAGCCAGACTGCGACAAAGCATGTCGTAGTATATCCTTTCATTAAATAATGATGATTTGATTTCTATCCCAAACACCCCACCAGCATCACCAAAAAAGGCAAACACTTATTATAATCAAGCTCGTAAAAGTTTACGCCTAAATTGATGTTGTTATAGTAATCGGCCTGGTGATCTTTATAATATTTTTCGGAGGGAAGATTCCAAAATAATTTTCCCAGCTTTTGGGCCAGGAACCATTTTTCCAATAAACGCGCGGCGCGCCCGTTTCCATCGGCAAACGGATGGATATGTACAAAGCGCAAATGGATAAGGGCTGCAAAATAAAAAACTTCCTCCAGACTAAGTGACGCAGCCAACAGCGTTGAAATCTCATCAAAAAAGGACTTCATAACTGCTGCGACATGTTCCGCCTCGACGGCTAAATAAACCAATCCCGACTGACCAAACACACCAACTTTAGCATTCCTGTATTTCCCGCGTAAACTTGCTATGAGGAATTGTTTTGATAAGATTTTATGCGCCTTTAACAGGTTTTGTTCTGTTAGCATGGTCTCCTGGGCAAAGTTGTATGCAGAAATCAAATCTTCAATTTCTTGCACCTCCTTTTGAGGCTTTGCTTTCGTTTTGAATTGCTTGTAATTCATAAACGAATTCAGGTCGATGGTATTCCCTTCGATGTTTGAGGAGTAAACTGCTGATGCCTGGGTTTGGTAAGTTAGATCGTAATGGCGTTGGCTAAAGTCAAATTTTTGAACAAGCAGGTTTAGACCGGCGCCGGGGGTTAACTTATATTGTTCGAAATGTCGTTTATCTGTAACCTTCATTATTTTCTTTAACAACATTAAAAACCTTACCGCCTGGCGTTAATTAAAACACGTGGCGTATTGCCGCCTATCTATTGCAAAACAAACCGCTTTACATTCGGCGGGTTCTTTTGAAATTTTATTTTTTCCTCAATCAGGTCGTACCCTCTTTGCATCCTTAACCAAAAATCAGCATTCCCGCCAAATGCCTGTTCAATGCGCAGGGCAATATTTGGCGTTATGGCGCCTTTGCCATTGGCGATCTTCGACAAGGTGAGCCGTGATACATCCAGTAACTCGGCGGCTTTCCCGATGCTTAAACCGTTGGCATCGATCACGTCTTCCTTTAACAGGATGCCGGGATGAATATTTGTGCTTGCTGCTCTTTCCATTGTGCTGCTTTTTTAATGCGTATCCAAATAATCTAAATCATAAGCATCGCCATCAATGAATTTAAAAATGATGCGATAATTACCCGAAATATCCAAGGACCAAAAGTCCTTCAATTCACCCTTTAACAAATGCGGCCGCAAATTTGGAAAAGGCTGCAAGTCTTTCGGCACATCTTCCAGGTAATCAATCAAATTCATCACCTTTTTAATCCGATGAATTTGCTCGGACGGGAGCTTGCTCACATCGCCATTCGTCCAATACAACTTTAATCCTTTATGGCTTATGGACTTTATCATTTTGAATACTGTAAATATACAGTATATAAACAAACTCGCAGTCCATTTCATTAAAAAATAATGATAATTTTTACCTCTCGTTAACCGGAAAAAAATGCGACGGCGTCTAAAATATGGTGACAAGATTTTGTCAGTGACAAAATCTTGTCAGTAGTTAAGCGATTAATAATCAGTCGTGTAGCGCTTTGTAGCAGGGTGTAGCATGTGTAGCGCTACACTACAAAAATGTTGGGGTGACATATATTTTTAGTTCAATAACCCTGGCAACATTTGAAAAGCGCCTTTTTTAATAGCGTTCAAAATAGTGTCGCATTGCTTTTGCGCTTCTCAATAGCCCATCTTCACCATCTGGAAGCTTTCGTAAGCCATTTGGTGATTATAGTCATTTGCAAGGGACTTATGGTTCACCAGGTCGACAATGGTGCCGATAAAGCACAGTCCGCCGGTAAAGAAATAAAGCAGCCCCATGCCGATCTGCCCCACTAAAAAACGCTGAATACCCGAGATCCAGATAAACCCGAGCAGTGTAACCAATAAAATATCGGAAGGGTTGCGGCGCTTACCGCCGTAGATCATAAAGAAACGTGCTTTTTGAGGGTCGGTCAATTCGGCAGTTCCCTGCTGCAAAAAACCAAATTCTTCCGGGGTCATGCCCGGGAACGCCATATAAGGGTTTTGATAGTCCATTGTTTTAGTTTTAAAGATTGATGATATAAAACTAAGTTACAACGAAGGCCGCATCAATTCAAAATTGGCCGGCAATTAAAATTAATCGGCGAGTGGGCAGATTTGGGCGGTGAAAAAGGCGCAGCCTCATTGAAAGTTTAGCGCAACGGCTGATGGCTTCAACCTCAACCGCGCCAAAACATAAATGCGGTACACAATAATGATCAGCGCCGGTATACCCAGCCAATGCGCCTGTAATGAGCTTCTTATATCGCCACGAAATAAAAACGAAATGGAATGGCCCAACCCGCAACCGGGGCACCACTTAAACCCCAGCAATTTTAGGGGGCACAAACTAAAATGTGCCTGGCCGTTTGGATTGGTGAAAGCGAGGCAGATGAGGCCAGCGATCCAAAATACCAGTTCGAAATATCGGTCAAATAACCGCTTAATCAACTTTGTTCCGTTTATTGGTAAACAATACCGACACGCCCAACGCAAACAGCATACCCACCAGCAAGGCGCCGAATATCCGTTCGGAAAAAACCATTAAATTGCCTTCTTTGGTAAATTCATCGATGTAAATTATTGATGCAGAAACAGAAAGTATACCGCCGATAATTAATATTTTAAAGCTTTGCATCAGCGCCTCCAAAAACCCCATTTGGCCATTGCAATCTGTTTTCCGGTAATTTTTGATACCAAAATACAACACAATTAAAGGGATAAACACCGAAACGAATTCAATCGGTCTAACCGCGCCGCTTTGCGGCGAAATACCCATTAGGTGCATAATCAGTATCCATAAGCAGCTTAGAATGCCTATGATCAGTCCGGAGATAATTGCATTTTTCATAGCTTAACAATTGGTGGGGTTCTACGGTTATTTCGTTTCGGATTGGCTGTTTGTTTGTAAAACAAGACTAATTTACGGCTATCCTTACGCAAATCACAAATAAATTTATTGTTAAAAGTGTTGAAGCGCCGATATTGTTTGAACTAAACGCGCCGTTAACCTTCAATTCATGCCCGTAGCCGTTTTTTGCGTATATTTGCGACAGTTTTGAGCATTCGTGATATTTTAGAGCGATATAAAACTGACGACCGGGTAAAGGCGGTAGCGCAAGCCCTTAACGCCGGCAAAAACCCAAGGGTTCAGTTACGTGGATTAGTCGGATCGGGCGATTCGACCCTAGCGGTAGCTTTGTATTTTTTACAGCATAAACACATGCTGTTTGTGCTGCCCGACCGCGAAGAAGCCGGCTATTTCCAGGCCGATCTTGAAAACCTTACCGGCAAAGAAGTTTTGCTTTTCCCCTCCAGTTACCGTAAAGCATTTGAATTTACCCAGCCCGACAGCAGCAATGTGCTGGCCCGCGCCGAGGTGCTGAACGAACTGAACCACGCCGGCGAGTTTGGCGAATTGATCGTCACCTATCCTGAAGCATTGGCCGAAAAGGTGATCGACCGGGCAATGTTGGAGAAAAACACGCTCGAAATTGCGGTAAACAATAAACTCAGCATCGATTTTATTAACGAGTTTTTAGTTGAATATGATTTCGACCGGGTTGATTTCGTTTATGAGCCGGGACAATTCTCCATCCGTGGCGGTATCGTCGATATCTTCTCCTTTTCGCACAACCTGCCTTACCGTGTGGAGTTTTTTGGCGATTTGATCGAGTCTATACGCACCTTCGAGATTGAAAGCCAGCTGTCGGTTGAACAGGTGAAAAGCATTACCATCGTCCCCAATGTTCAATCCAAATTCCTCACCGAAAACAATATTTCTTTGCTGGAATATGTTGATCCGGGCACCCAGGTTTGGATAAAAGATGTACAGTTTACGTTTGACATTATTCAAACCGGCTATAAAAAAGCGATTCAGTTATGGAAAGCATTGTCTGCCGAGGAAAAAAATAAAAACCCCGACTGGATCGACCCTAAATTCAGCTTTACGGACGAAAAACTTATCGCCGACCAACTGCATGATTTCCCGGTAGTAGAATTTGGCAAACAAATTTTTTACCAGGCCAACCAGGTCTTTAACTTTGATATGCGCCCGCAGCCGTCTTTCAATAAGGACTTTACGCTGCTTATCCACAATTTCAAAAATAACGAGGCCGAAAAAATCGAAAATTTTATCCTGACCGACTCCGCGCGACAGGTTGAAAGACTATACGCCATTTTGGAGGACCTGGATAAAACCGTCAAGTTTACGCCGATCAGCATTTCTATCCGCGAAGGTTTTGTGGACCGTGAACAAAAGCTTGCCTGCTATACCGATCACCAGATATTTGACCGCTATTATAAATACAAACTTAAAAAAGGCTACCAGCGCTCGCAAGCCATCACACTGAAGGAACTGCGGGAGCTAAAACCCGGCGACTACATTACCCATATCGACCACGGCATAGGCAAATATGCCGGCCTGGAGAAAGTGGACGTGAACGGCAAAATGCAGGAGATGATCCGCCTTACCTATGCGGATAATGACCTGCTGTATGTCAATATCAACTCGCTCAACCGAATCTCCAAATACAGCGGCAAGGAGGGCGCCATACCCAGGCTAAACAAGCTGGGCACCGATACCTGGGAACGGTTAAAGAAAACCACAAAAAAAAAAGTTAAAGACATAGCCCGCGACCTGATCAAGCTGTACGCTATCCGCAAGTCGCAAACGGGGAATGCCTTTTCTCCTGATACTTACCTGCAGACAGAATTGGAAGCGTCGTTTATTTACGAGGATACGCCCGACCAGGAAAAAGCTACTGCTGACTTTAAGAAAGATATGGAATCGCCGCACCCGATGGACCGGCTGATCTGCGGCGATGTGGGTTTTGGCAAAACGGAAGTTGCGGTCCGCGCGGCGTTTAAAGCAGTTGCCGATAGCAAGCAGGTAGCTATCCTGGTGCCGACTACAATTTTGGCCGCCCAGCATTATAAAACCTTCAGCGACCGGTTGAAAGGCTTTCCCGCCAATATCGATTATGTAAACCGGTTTAAATCGACCAAACAAATAAAAGACACGCTGGAGAACCTGAAATCGGGCAGGGTGGATATCATCATCGGCACGCACCGCCTGGTGAGCAAAGATGTAAAGTTTAAGGATTTGGGGCTGATGATCATCGACGAGGAGCAGAAATTCGGCGTAACCACCAAAGAAAAGCTGAAAGCGATGCGCGCCAATGTGGACACGCTGACGCTAACGGCCACCCCGATACCGCGCACGCTGCATTTTTCGCTGATGGGGGCGCGCGACCTCTCCATTATTTCCACTCCGCCGCCTAACCGGCAGCCGGTGGTGACTGAACTGCATGTGTTTAACGATACGCTGATAAAAGAGGCCATCGAGCACGAGATGGAACGCGGCGGCCAGATATTTTTTATCCATAACCGCGTGCAGGACCTGCCCCAGCTTGGCGGCATGATCCATAAGCTGGTGCCAAAGGCCCGCATCGGCATTGCCCACGGGCAGCTGGAAGGCGATGCTTTGGAAGATGTGATGCTGAAATTTGTAAACGGCGAATACGATGTGCTTGTGGCTACCACCATCATCGAGGCCGGTTTGGATATTCCCAACGCCAATACCATCATCATTAACTACGCCCACATGTTCGGGCTGAGCGACCTGCACCAGATGCGCGGCCGCGTGGGGCGAAGCAATAAAAAGGCGTATTGTTATTTGCTGAGTCCGCCATTGTCTACCCTCACCAGCGAAGCGCGGAAACGGCTTAGCGCGATAGAAGAATTCAGCGACCTGGGCAGTGGTTTTAACGTGGCCATGCGCGACCTGGACATCCGCGGCAGCGGCAACCTGCTGGGCGCCGAGCAAAGCGGCTTTATTGCCGAGATCGGGTTTGAAATGTACCACAAGATACTGGACGAAGCCATACAGGAGCTTAAGGACGATGAATTCTCCGGCCTTTTCACCGATGAAAAGCCGCGGCCATTTATCTCATTCACGCAGATCGATACCGACCAGGAAATACTAATCCCGGATGAATATGTAACCAATATCGGCGAGCGTTACAACTTATACACCGAACTTTCCAAACTCGAAAACGAAACCGAGCTGAAAGCCTTCCAGCAGCAACTACACGACCGTTTTGGCCCCATCCCACCCCAGGTAACCGACCTGCTGAATACCATGCGCCTGCAATGGCTGGGCAAAGCCATCGGTTTTGAAAAAATATCCCTCAAAAAAAATGTACTGCGCGGCTACTTCATCGCCAACCAGCAATCGCCCTATTTTGAAACAGATGCCTTCAGGCAGGTATTATCTTTCGTGCAAGCCAACCCACGAAGGTGCAATTTAAAGGAGGTGAAAAACTCGCTGCGGCTGAGCATTGAGGGGGTGAATAGCATTGACCAGGCGGTGCGGATTTTGAATGAGATCGGGGAGCCGGTGGGGGTTTGAGTTCCTTTCTGATATTGAATAACGAATTGTTAAAACGAAAGTTCTTTGTCCTTATAAAAAACAACTTTCGTACCGTGGTTCACGTTTTTTATTTCATCGATTAAGTCTTTCAAAGGAAATGTTATTTGGCTTCTTAATGGAATTCCGTAATTCTTTCTGGGATACCAACCGCTGCATTTCATTAACGCATTTATTAAAGCGGAATCTAAGGCAGGATCGGTGATGCCTAAAACCTGGGGATGTGAAAGGCTGCCTTCCCTTTCGACAATAAAGGAAAGACTATCTGAATCAAAAGAAATATTTTTTTCATCGACTTCTTTTGGCATCCTGAATTCACTTTCAAACTTTCTTAAAAAATCGCCTTTATAGCCAGCCCGTGCTATATCTTCGACAAATGGATATGCCGTTCCGCTTTTATCATATGTTATGCCTGATACGAATACACCTTTACTATATTTGTAAATATATTTTATCGAATCGGCCAACATTCCGGATCCGTGCCAATCGCCTTCATACAATCCATTTTTTACTTGCCCCTGTAGTAGCACATTGAAATCCTGGTCATATCTTATCCAATTCCCGTTGCCTGCCTTACAAATCATATCCCCATTCTTATTATAACATTCCCAGTATAAAGTTGCAGGTGTAAAATCTCCTTTTTTAAACCTGTTTTTTAAATAGCAATAAATCCTTCCGTCCGGATAAAACAAATATTCGTCTCCGTCTTTTTGCCCGCGCGAATAATGCGTTATACTTTGCCTTTTACCACTTGGAAAATAGTTTATACAATCACCCGTTAAAAAAAGGACACCTGTTTTTTTGGGATCAGCATTAAGCACATCCGGATCTGTTTTTCCAATAAATTTTATTTTCCCGTTTCTGCAAAATTCTTTTACGTTAAAAAAACTTTCACCCGGATCAGGGGCGAGTATCGCCCGCACAAAATCAGCACTATCAAGCGTACTAACTTTACGTATGTGGCCAAAATAGTTGGTTTTATAATAGAAAAAAGCAGTATCTGCCATTTGACATTTCGTCGCATTTATAAAAAAAATACTGCCTAAAACAAATAAAATATACTTTAGCATGCTAACATAATTTCGTTCTATTTATCTCCAAATATACGTTTATGCAAGATTAAACGCCCTTATATGGAAATACCAAATAATGTTTCTCACCCATCCTCATCGCACTGATGTACAACGTTTTTGATGGTTTAGCCACCTACAAAGTGTGCCTGTACCAGTCATATCCGATTACCTGAGCCGGAAAACTCAAAGCAATTTTAAGTAGCAGAGCCATTGGGTGTAATTTTAAAAACCGAGGGGTTTTTCCTCATAGCTTAAAAACCTATAACCCCCTTCCAACTTTTTTAAAGGCATAATAATTTGCGTTCTTACCGGCACACCATATTGCTTCCAGGGCATCCATCTGCCGCATTTTGATAAAGCTGTTGCCAGCGCACTTTTCAAGGCGTCGCTCTCATTGTTTAAGACCTTCGGTGATGAAAGGCTTCCATCTGTTTCCACAATAAATGACAGCTGCAGCGCATCTAACGACATTTTTTTGCCATTTTCATCTTTGGGAATCTTTAAATGATTGTATAATTCGTCCAAAAAAAGAATTGGATTGTCTTTAAATGACGCTTTTTCGATATCATCCGTAAATAGATAGGCTTTCCCGTTTTTGTCATAGCCGATACCGGAATCAAATTTGCCTTTATTGTACTTATAAACGTATGTTATGGAATCGGCGCGTTTTTCAAGTCCGTGCCACACACCATCAAACGATCCATCTTTTACCGGCCCTTTCACAAGCGGATTAAAAATTTCGTCCTCCGTTATCCAAACTCCATTCCCATCTTTGCAAATCATATTACCCTTGCCATCATAACAATCCAAAAACAATACAGCCGAAGGCACGATATCTTCCTTTTTTAATACGTACTTTATCCTGCAATATAGATGCCCATCAGGATAAAATATAAATTCCTCTCCCTCTTTTTTGTTATTTAAATAGTGGGTTATCCTTTGCTTTTTTCCGCTCGGATAATAGTATATACAATTCCCGGCCAGTGAGAGTGGGAAGGCTGTTGCTGCCCCGGCTTTGCCGGCGAACCTCGGGTTGCCGTTTTTGTAAAAATCTTTCACATTATCATATCCGGCCGAATCAGAGGGAAATATTATCCTGAAAAAATCGGCTTCATCCATACTATCCACTTGGTGAAAATCACTTGACAAACCAATCCTATTATTAAACTGAAAATAATATTTTGCTGTGTCGACTTTTTGACAAGTTGCCTGATATCTCACCGCCACGGTAAGCGTCAAAAACAATAAAAATTTCATTCTACGATCATTGAGGACTAATGCCATAATAATATTATTCCGTAAAAGCCTATCAGAAACAGCGTAGAATTCCTTCAAATTCTGCTTGTTCTCCAATATCTTCATGTCATTTCGGCCGGTTTCTGCTGGCGCGATAAGTTAAATTTAGTTCAATAAATATAAAAATAGTTTTTACTATTAATCCGAATTTGCTGATGCCCTCTCACATCGATCTAAGCCACTCCCTTTTTGATGGTTTAGTTATTACATCGCCAACCAACAATTTTTTTATCCTCAAATGATTAAATAACAACCAATTACCTAAATTAGCCTCATCACGTCAACCTAACAGATATGAAAGCCAAATTCGCCCTGCTCTGTATAGCTGTTTTAGCCTCGAACGCCGCCTTTTGCCAAACCTATATTAAAAACGTCACCGTTGTTGATGTGGTAAAGGGGAAGCTCATCGCCGACCAAACGGTGACTATAAACGGCGATATCATATCGGATATAGCTGCTTCCAAAAAAGTAAATATCCCAGCGAATGCCACCGTAATTGACGGCGCCGGCAAGTTTTTAATGCCCGGGCTTACTGACGCCCATGTGCATTTTTTTCAAAGCGGGGGATTATACACCCGGCCGGATGGGCTTGATCTGCGCAAATATGTCCCTTATGACCAGGAAATTGCCTGGGGGCATGAGCACATGGACGAGTTTTTACGCCGTTACATGCGTGCTGGCATCACTACCGTTGTGGACCCCGGCGCCACCTTTAATTATCTAAAACAACGCGACAGCCTTAAAAATAAAAGTTATGCCCCGGCAATTTATATGGCAGGCCCGCTGATCACCACTTATGAACCCGGCGTATTTAAAGGTCTTAAAAACGATGAACCATTTAACCTGGCGACCACCCCCGACGAGGCCAGGGCATACGTTCAAAAGCAATTGCCCTATCATCCCGATTTTATAAAGATATGGTACATCGTACTGGGTAAGGATAAGGAAGGCGCCGCCCGGAAGTTTGAACCAATTGTAAAAGCAGCAATTGACGAGGCACACAAAAGCAATTTAAGGGTAGCGGTGCATGCCACCGAAAGAATTACCGCGCAGCTGGCCGTTGAAAGCGGTTGCGATTACCTGGTGCACGAAGTGGAGGACGAAGTAGTGACCAATGATTTTATTAAATTACTGATCAGCCATAAAATAGTGCTGTGCCCTACCCTGATCGTGGAGGATGGTTTTGTAAATACTTTTGGCCAAACCACCCGGCCGACTTATTATGAGTTCACCCGCTCGAACCCGGAGCAGCTGGGCTCGCTGTTTGATTTGAAGCATCTTGCCGATACCGGTTTGGTGAACTTCTATAAAAAGCGAATTGCCGCACTGTCCGCCTATTTTGCACACGGTGATTCGGTAAGGATGGTGAACCTGAAGAAAATGGCCGATGCCGGCGTTAACATCGCTGCAGGTACTGACGCGGGCAATCCTGGCGTGATGCACGCAACCTCTTTATTTGCCGAATTGACGGCCATGAAGCAAAGCGGGTTGAGCAACTGGCAGATCTTGCGATCGGCCACGGTTGGCGGTGCAATGGCTGTAGCTAAGGAAAACGAATTTGGCAGCATTACCAAAGGCAAAAAGGCGGATATGATACTGTTAGACGCCAACCCGGCCGACAGCCTGGAGGCGCTTAAAAAAATAAGCCTGGTGATCAACATGGGAAATGTTATTTCGCCCGATACGCTTATAAAGGAAACGCCGGTTGCGCTGGTCCAGCGGCAGTTGAATGCTTACAACGCCCGGAATATTGAAGCCTTTTTGGAACCTTATGCCGATGATGTTGAATTTTATGATTACCCTGACAAACTGCTTGGCAAAGGCAAGGACGCTTTAAGCAAAGTGTACACCGCACTTTTTAACAAATTTACGGCATTGCACTCCGAACTTAAAGGAAGGATGGTACAGGGCAATGTGGTAATTGATAATGAAAGGGTTACCGGTATCGGCAAAAGCATTATTAAGGGTATAGTGATTTACAATATCGAAAACGACAAGATCAAAAAGGTCTATATCGTAGAGTAAAGGTTTTATATTTAGCCGGCATCCGTCATATAGTTTTAACAGTTACATTTGGTCGTTTGAATTTTTTAAACCATGTCTACCCTCATCGATCTTAGCCATACCATCTTCGATGGTTTAGTAACCTACAAAGGCCTGCCTGCGCCCATCATCTGCGATTACCTGAGCCGGGAAAACTCAAAAGCCTTTTATGAACCGGGCACCGAATTCCAGATCGGTAAAATTGAGATGGTGACGAATACGGGCACTTATTTGGATTGCCCGTTCCACCGCTTTGCGCATGGCAAGGACCTGTCACAAATCGCTTTGGACCAAAGTGCAGAGCTGGATGCGATCAACGTCAACGCAAAAGGAGTAACTTCCGTGAGTGCGGCGTATTTTGCGGGAAAAGACTTAAAAAATAAGGCTGTGCTGGTTTACACCGATTGGGCCAGGCATTGGAATACGGCCGAATATTTCGAAGGGCATCCGTACCTAACCGAAGAGGCGGCAATTTATTTACGGGATGCGGGGGCAAAATTGGTAGGTATAGATAGTCATAACATCGATAATACCGCCACGCGAAGCCGGCCGGTTCATACAAGGCTGCTGGGCGCTGACATTTTAATCTGCGAGCATTTATGCAACCTGGAACAATTGCCGGAAAGCGGGTTTAAATTCAGCGCGGTGCCGCCAAAGTTTGAAGGGGCGGGGACATTCCCAGTAAGGGCTTATGCAAGTTTGAAATAAATCCATACTGCTCCCCTCCGTTGTTTGTGTCCTCACAAACAATCATCGGAGAAGTCTGTGGGGGACACAGACTTCGGGGAAATGGAGTTGTTTTTTGAATCCGAAATCGAATCCCGATAGCTATCGCATATGCGTAAAGCTAACAGAAGTTATCTTGTTGTAAT
>Ga0302191_10000944_pt1 | contig 18659 bp, 10 predicted proteins | sample II_Bog_E3_1_FD_198775 | JGI IMG/M metagenome (GOLD analysis project Ga0302191, IMG submission 198775) | Peat permafrost microbial communities from Stordalen Mire near Abisko, Sweden - II_Bog_E3_1 | ecosystem: Environmental > Terrestrial > Soil > Wetlands > Peat | place: Sweden: Abisko...
TGTAGCTTCCTTAAAGCTAAATGTATATCAATAAAAAAACTTAAGGCGTTCAACTGGGAAATATTGTTAGAATCAAGCCAGATAATGAAAAGTAAATCACCTACTATGTAAAGACACATGAGAATGGTAGAATCTCCAAAAAAAGCTCAGCAGCAAAAAAGTTAAATCCTTTAGAACTGATGGACTATAAGATTTTATAAAAAATTGGTGTTGGTTGTGAATCCCATTTTTTTGGTAGGGATATTAAAAATTTTTATATAGCAACGAAGGATGTTAATTTTGAAGGTCCGTATTTTAGTTTTGAATAACTTCAAGGCAATAAAAAAGATTTACAATTTTAAAATTTAGAGGATTTAGAAGATTTAGAAGATTTAGAAGGTTTAGAAGGTTTTAAAAATGGGATGTTCTGTTTAAATTTACTGTCTTTTATTTTGTAGCTCACTGATCTTAAAACAAATTCTGGAAATTTTGGTTTTGTTGAGAAAATTGATGGTTGGTATATTAAAATAGTCGATTTTCGATCAGCAGAAGAAGACTTTGATATAAAATAGACCCTTAAAAATAATGAATAGATCCAAAAGTAGAAATAAGTTATCACTAATTTATTATCCACATACAAAAAAATAGCGAAAGGAACATTTGAAAATCAATTTCATAATTTTAATGAAATTGTTGACAAATCTCAAGAGGATGTTTTAGAAGCGATTAAAAATAACATAAAGGAAAATATTTAAAAAGAAGAAATTGAAGATTTGGAGACAAAGTTATCTTCTTACAAAAAGGCAGTGAAGCGTAATTTTGATATTTTCTGCAAGCAATTAGAAATAATGAAAATCGACAAGTTTGTGGAGAATAAGGAAATTGAATAGTGATCTATGAAGATAATTGCTATGTTGCTTAGTATGCTGTTATTAATTATCTGATTTAGTGTTTCTCTAATATGATACAATTGATAATGTTCTATGAAGACTATGATTAGTATGCGGTCGTATCATTTTATCCCAGCTGCTCCTGCCAAACATTTCCTGCCCGATTCCTTCTTGCGCCAGCTCCGAACTTAAAGTATTCCACATTTTTTATTTGTCTTTGCCATTTCTAATTTAAGCCTTAGTATAAATAATCAAATTTACCAGTTTCAGAGGAAATCATTTAAGAACTAAGATATTCATCTTTAGATTGAATACATCGAACCAAACTTTTTACACTCTGAAATTAAGAAATTAAACGATATATTGATTCTATAATGTTTATTGATAGACAATCCACAACAACTTCCCATTCAATAGCATTCACTTTAATAATATGATACTAAATAAATGACTCATCCATTTAAATTAAGATAAAATTATGTTTCGAGTTCTTGTTTTTTTTTTAATGAATGGATTTCAACATGGCCAATTTTTAAAGAACAATTCAATTAACTGTCTTCAATTGACATTTCAAATAAAGTTTAAAAAGATTCCCATATTATTAGATTTGTTAATGAAACGATATTTTCAATGAATTCATTCATACTTTTAGATCATTCTTCCACTCATATCGAATTCTTAAATGCAAAACAGACTAAATCTACAGGAAACGAAACAAGATTTTGCTTTTTTTAATATTCATATATTCCATTTAATTTTTTAACAACATGGATTAGAATCATACAAATATTACTGTCTTCATTGCCTGATGAATTTATAAATTGAAAAATATATTATTCTTTCTTTATGGCTTGAAAATTCAAATCTTCTCTTGCCAGATAAATTATAAAAAATAAAGTAATGGATTAATTGAGTTTCATTCCAAGTTCAGACTGAAGTTTATTGCATTTTTGAATCATCTTTTATTACATATTGTTATGAGTTTTAGTTTTAATCAACAAAATCAGAAAACAAACCTTTTTTCGTATTTATCGCCGCTATTTTAATTCTCACATAATTTTATCTGCATTCAAAGTGATAAAATAAATAAATAAACTTAAGGCTTTCACTAAATAAACGATGAGATTTCATGATGAAATGATTAATCAAATGATATGGTCATCATATTTACATAGTCTAGTAAATAAATAGTAAACTAAAACTAATAACTATATTCAATCGCTTTTCTGAGAAATTTAACTCTTCTGCAAATGCAATATTTATTAAAATTATTTTTCATAATTGATGGACATCAAATATAAAGTGATTAATTATATATCCATGTTTCTAATAATTAGCATAATCTTAATTTGACTGATCCATGCACACTTCGCAGCCAATTGTCCATACCCCTCAAAGGGTCTTCTTGAATCCATCTTATATAATTAAGATTGATCTTACTCATTAAAAGTGTTCATATTATCCTGATTGCGTTCGCTAAGTTAACAGTCTAGCTGAAGATATAGATATTCTCATTTTGGAGAACTAATAATTATATTATCATTTTAGATAACTAACCATTTATTTTAATTAGATATGAACTCGAAAAAAACCTGAATAGAAACGATCAATTTTAATAATTGGAAATAGAATCATTAATACTAAAATGTGAACTTTATGCTTATTTTTATTATAACTTCTCCTTTTATGAACAATATTATGTCTACATGATACAGAACAATATTAAGCCATCAATAAATTAGTTTAACATTATTTAAATATGCGTTCATTTAAACACCAAAATTGAATATGCTTAAATTTTTAATATCAATTATATCTTAATCACTTTTAATCAGACTATTTACCATTTTATTAATTATATTTGCCACAAATGCAATGAATAAATGTTTAGATAAATGGTTTTTGCTAAATAAATTAGAAGGAAATATAGGGCTACTTAAAATTAGCATCCATTAATTCAAGTTAGTAAACGTGGCTGAGTGGTTAAAGCGACAGACTTAGGATCTGTTCCTGAATAAGGTCGTGGGTTCAAATCCCACCGTTTACATTTTTGTTATGTTAGCTAAATCAAGTGGCTATTTTTACTATAATCAGCCAGAAAAGCCACTAAATATCTCAAAAATAATCTTAGACAGATGTAAAAAAAAAACTCTTTAATGATTAATAATTAACCAATTTTGTCCAGGATTAATTATTAAAGGCTATCTTTGAAGTAAGAGAGTCAACAGTGGATACAAAAAATATTTGACAAAATTAACAAAATTAACAAAATTAACAAAATTACAGAGTTAATATGAAACTACTCTAAATTTGTCGAAATAATTCAAGTTAGTAAACGTGGCTGAGTGATCAAAAGCGGCAGATTCAAGCTCTGTTCCTCAATAGGGACGTGGATTCAAATCCCACTGTTTACATTTTTGCTATCACCTTATATTAATAGCTTATTTTTTTGATGAAAGGTCATATAACTTGTTGTGTATTTCTCTTGGGCATTTGTTTAAAAGCATTTACGACTAATTAATTAAATCTTTTAGTTAATTATTTATGATTGAATTCTTATCTTCGATAAAGGAAGTTTACTTAGTTTAAATAGTCATAATAAATCTGCATGTACAAATTATTAAAAATCAAAAGCTCAGTTTTGATTTTATTTGTGTTTATTTGATTCATGAATTTGTACTATTGAATACCTTTAATTATTTATTCTTATAGTTTAAATATTAATTAAAATGTGATAGTATTGGTTTTCTAAAAGATTATTTCCTTTTTTGTTATTGCTTCCTGTTATAGATTGAGTTGATACAAAAATAAATGGTAAGAATTAGTGAAATTATAAAGCTAAGATGAAACTGGCATGAATTATGATAAAGTAATTCAAGTTAGTAAACGTGGCTGAGTGGTTAAAAGCGACAGATTTAAGCTCTGTTCCTCAATAGGGTCGTGGGTTCAAATCCCACCGTTTACATTTTTATAATTTTAGCTCAATCAATAGTCTATTTTTTTAATAATAAGTTATATAGTCACTACATCTAAAAAAAATGATCTTTGCCATCAGCAAAACAGCCTATAATGCTCAAGAATAAAATGAATTCGCTAATCATTTATTAAATAAATGCTTATCTTTGTATACAAAAAACATTTTCATTAGCAAGATTATAGAGCTGAGATGAAACTACTCTGAATTTGGCTAAAGTAATTCAAGTTAGTAAATGTGGCTGAGTGGTTAAAGCGACAGACCAAGGATCTGTTCCTGAATAAGGTCGTGGGTTCAAATCCCACCGTTTACATTTTTAATCACGCCTCTTTATTTTTAAAGTAAAAAAGATCGAAAGCTAAGTTCAACCTTATTGTGAAAAATAATAATTTAGCATTCCCCCAATTGATATTTTCCTACAAATAATAAACTGGTACATTTTGACATTAAATATTTTGTTGTTCTATTTATAGAAAAAAGAAACTTAGCTATTTTTTAAATACGAGACTAAAAATGAAAACAATTGGGATAATTCTCCTTTTCTTCAGTCTATCTCTAAGCTCAATAATTTCAAACAACGCTATCTTTGGTAATACTAACTTTCTCATCAGCTCTAATTCTAATTCAATTAGAGGGAATCGAAATAATTTGGCTAAGTCCAGCGTAAATACTCTTCAAGGGTCCAACAATATTTTGTCAAATTCTAACTATAACATTGCCGTTGGAAACAGCAATATCCTTGCTAATTCTAATGTTAATGCAGTTGGAGGAAATAATAATGTTCTCGCAAACTCGAACTATAACACAGTCCTTGGATCAGGGATCAGGAAATGGACTTCTCAATTCAGGAGCCAATACTATAGTTGGAAATAGTAATTTAGTTGCCAATTCGAATTATAATACTGTTGGAGGGAAAAGCAACACTATTGTTCAATCAAATGGAAATTTTGTTCTCGGTTCAGGCAATTTAATCGGGTGAACATTGATTTAATTATGTTTTAGCTGGTAACTTATCTTAAATATGAAATATATTTTTAGGAGTTGCGTTTACAATTTTATAATAATATAACGACAAATTGTATTTTTTATGTGTCCTTGATCACTAATTATACACTTTCTTTGCGCACTTCATAAACAATTTGGTATAGTGGTTTATTTTTTTAGAAATAGTTGCCATTCTTTGGTAGTCTCTCCCTCCTCCTGAGCTATATCGACTTGGATTTAGTTCAGGCTAGTATATTCTCGAGGAAATCATTGTGATATCCATTAACAAAAGAATTTTCTCAAGCGGAGGTTACTTCATATTGAAACTCGATGTTCCTTTAAATGTTACTACCTTCTTAGAAGGATTCTTATCTTCAGGATTTCTCTTTCTTGGCTCACTGAGCTCAATTGAAACGTTAACTGCCTCAAAAGTAAGCACATTTGATTGAAACATTAAAAAATCCGAGGTTTCCACATTCACATTAACAGAGGGCATGAATAATTTGACGCAGATGAAGTTTTTTTCTGAAGAATACTCGATATAGTAATCCATATCTGCAGGCTGTCTTTTACATTCCATAGGTTTTTTACTTTAGTTCTTAAAGATATTAGCTCCGAGTATGCTTTGAAATATTTCTTAAAACGAATATTTTTAGCGTTCCCTGATTTTATAGTGAAATTTGACTCGATAAGTTTGTTCCTTTTAATTCTTATTCTGAACTGGTTCCATATTCTGTTCGTTGATGGTCTTAAAGAACAGATTTAAATTCTAGTCTATTTCCTTCTATTTGGTTCTTAACCCCTCATGTTCTCCCTTGCTTCTCTTTTTTTATTGATTGTATTCTATCACCAAAGTCTCATCTTTGCTTTTACAAAATTTAAATTTACCCATCCTTCCTTCATCTGATTTTATGTAGTCCAACATGGAACAGCTTTTTACGCGATAAAGCATTGATATTTCATAGAAAAGAGTAGTCTGCTCGAGTGCCTGGAAAAACAGGAATTATTTATCAGCAAAATAGTTAATGTCATCGAGAATGGTCTTAAACTGCTTACGAAATAAATCAAGACATTGCTACTGTTCTAAGTCTAAAGGATTAAAATCTTCTTTGGCTTTGAGATATGCATCGAGATGGCCAATAATATGCTCATAGAGACTGCAAAATATTTGAGCTGCTTCTGCTTCTTGCATCTTCTGCTCGCTGATTTTGTAGAAAAGGATAATCATAAATCGCTTCTAATTGCTACGACCATAAACTTCCTCTACTCTAATGTCCTCGATTCCGATGACCGGAGTCATGCCAATGTTCCGGCATGAGTAAAGGAAGTAAGCCAATTAAATAATGAGTTGCGATAGCGCCTCTATGTTAAGTTTAGACTTGCGATCACTCATGTATTGCTCGATCATTTTAAGACTTCCCCTATGCAATTCGCTTCTCTGCGTAATATTATGCCTGATGGTGGTTAAAAATTAACAGTTGCTCTCGATCAACTGCGCATATTTTATCATCTTTTCAACATCTCCTTCCTCAATCTCCATTTTAATGTTAATGATAATATTTTGTTTTAAAAATATCCCATACTATTTTGTAATCAAAAAGAAACCACACTATAGAAAAATGATTCCATGATTTTGATAACTGAATTTTATATCATTCCAAATAATTGGAAAAATTGGAAAAAATTGGAGTTTAATTGATATATAATTTAGGACTATGCCTCGGCGGCTAAACAGCAGTGACGTTGAAAGAAGAAGTCGTTCGCGCAGAAAATTTCATTCGAGGTACTTCCCAGCATTCTACGTTCAGGCAGAAGAGGCACGGGCATGACTAAAAGAGAACCAATCACCATAGGCATTACTCTCCATCACCTCGCGAATATCGGAAACAGCATCACTACTCGTCCTCATCATCCGATTCTTCTTCCCGATCCTCGATCTCCTCTTCCTCGGGCAGTAGTTCGATTTCCTCCTCAACCAAACGAAGAAGAACGACACCACACTTCAAGTATCAAAACGGTGAAAAGCTGGGTCACAGCTATAAAGTAACGAGATTGCTGGGAACAGGCACATTTGGACGAGTTCTATAAGCGAAATACAAGGACAAATATTACGCTATAAAGGTTGATCTGGTCGGAAGTAGGTGATAAAGCCAGTGCATAAATACATCTAATCCGCTAAGACGGAACGCAACATAGTGAAGGAGCTAAACGAAAAAGATCCCGGCGACAACCACCATATAGTACGCTACTTCGAATCTTTCTACCACCATCAATTTTATTGCATGGTTTTTGAGACTTTGGGACTCTCTCTCTACGATCTTATAAAAAAGAATAACCATAATGGCTACCCTATGCGATTAGTACAATCTTTTTCTAGGCAACTTCTGGAATCCATTGCCTTTATGCACGAGCAGGGTTATACTCACACTGATCTCAAACCATAAAACATATTGCTTGAGAGTGAATAACTTAAAAAGATGTCCAATTCCAAAGTTTAAAAGTACTATTTACCCGTGAAGGATAAGGTAAAGATAATCGATTTCGGTGGTGCAACCAAGAGAACCTAACGACATAGCTCCATTATTAATACGAGGCAATACCGTTCTCCAGAAGTAATCTTGCAGTGCTGCTAGTGGAATGAACTCAGCGACGTCTGGTCCATCGGTTGCATCATTGCAGAACTATACATTGGCGAACTTCTATTTCCCACTCACGACGACATCGAACACCTAATCATGATCGAAAAGAATTCGGGCTCTATCCCAACTTGGATGGGGAAAGGATGCCAAAATGATCTCAGTAAAATATTCCGCAACGACGTCATCGATCCCATTTTAATCGCTAGACACCTGAAAGATTTCAAAGAGATCAATGAACTTAAAACGACCAGTGAAATCTTCAAAAACCACCGCGAGATGGAAAATTTGCTTAAGCAGTGCCTCTGTGTAGATCCCCGCAACCGCATTTCTTGCCAGAAGGCCCTTCAGCACTAATTTTTTGGTCTCAACTACCATGATTGATAAATGAATCTAATAGTGAGCCATTATCAAGATTCAACAGCGCAGCCTATTCGTTATCACACGCCCTTTCTTCAAATACTCTCGTAAAGCCTATTGTAACTCTTTAAATTGGAAACGCTGCTTACCGATTGTCAATTCACTTTCAACAGCCTCAAGCAACTTTATTTACTTGTATTCAATTGGCCGAGATAGAGCTTCAAGACCTACTTCAGATATAGAATACCTTAGATAATGGAGCTTGCCTCCTCCATTAGTTTCATATCATCTTGAGAGGTTTGTAACTTGAGTATTTTTTGTGAAATTTCTTGTTTTCTAAGCCAGTCTTCCTAGCTGTGGTCTATAAACTAAATCTGTTCTCCAAAGTAGGTTCTTAATTCTTCTAAGAACTTATTTTTTCTAGTTTTGAGAGCGGTAATAAGCTCATCAAAATATTTTTAGCTTTTCTGGATAATAACCTCTGCGTTTTCTTACAGAGATATCTTGGCATGACGAATATCCAATAAAATTGATTCAGTTTTTTAAAATTTAAGAAGTCCCTCTTTGGCTGAGGAATTTATACGAGTTCGGAGATCTTTGGCTCCTTCCTCAATTTTAGAAACGACATGTCCCTTGTGGCCATCGAACATGAGGCAAGAAGGACAGATCATACTTAATGAATGAATCCATACGTATAGCATTGAGTGCAATAACATTCATATACTCTATTATGTTCGTTGCAAACTCCAATATCGGCAGGTTCATCGGCTTCGTGAACTGAATCCATGCAGTTATATTAATATAGAACAATTAAATAAATTGTATCGTCATGATTGGAGATAACCTTCACATATTTAAATTTAGAATGATCTACCAATAGTTATAACAATCAAAGCAAGATGTTTTATATTTTGGTTTATCACATTTATCAATTATTAATTGAAAGTATTTGTAATTATGAATACATTTTGCTAAAACGGACAAATAATCACAAAAATGATACTATTTAAGGAAAATTTATAAATAACAATTAAATATCAGAAAATTATATATTAATTCTGAATGACCTTTTTGTCTCTACGATAAGAGGTGGCTTAATGGACCCTCCATCAAGACGATCAAGTACTCCATTCTTGAAGCAGTTTTTTAATGCAGTCAAAGCCCTCTCCGAAGCGATATTTTAGTCAGAAAAGCAGATTAATGATAATGTAGCCTTAACCAAATATACTCTCCACGAAGGAAATGTTTAATTAGGCTTTAGATTTAACGAATTTCTACACCTCTCCGAGTTCAAATTCACCGAAAATGTAGTTTAACTCTCATGTAGAAAATTTAAGAACGAATAGTGGAAGAAGAAAAACCAGCTTTGGAGTAAGTAAAGCAAGAGACTAAGTCTAAACTGGATATATTCAAATAATGTTTGGCTGTAGGCCTTAAAAATTTATAAATAAAGGAAGGAGAAGCCGAAAAGGATAATGTGTCTATTGCTACTGTATCGGAATACTCATACTCGATGAGTCAAGCAGTCTACAAAAATACCCGTCTTCCACCTTTATTCGGGACAAAATAGTTTGTATCCAAACCCTACCTCAATTTGTATACTGATGAAGATGCTAATTAAATTAATTAGTATAGAAGAAGCATCTCAGTCATATCTGGAAATTTAATTCCCACCTCTCCGATTTCAGGAGATAATGGAACTAATTTAGTTAATGAATTACTACCGCCACCACCGCTTGAACAAGTTCTCAATCAGAATGCCAATCAAGGTTAAGAGCGTCTTCCTCCGCCTCCGCCAAGTTTAAACTAAGTTCTTGGGCATTCTTCAGTTCCATAAATTGTTGAGATAAAATCTAAAAATAAATCTGCTGCTATTCAGAGTATTCCTCCAATCAATAATCAAAATGCCCCTTCTAAAAATATTAAAAACAAACCTTCTTAAAGTATTCCTAGCCTTCCACCTCCAATAAAATCTACTCAACTTCCTCCACCATTAACCTTAAGTTCAGTTCCCCCTCCTCCCCCTCCTCCGATCTTTAACTTACCCCCACCTCCTCCACCTCCAGAATTGACTCAATCTTTTATTTATCAAGGCCCTGAACGTGACTAATCAAAACTTAGACATACAATGTCAGTGTTTGTAGATTATGCTCCAGTTTAAGAGTAAAAGCCAATCTAATCTAAAATAAAAAGATCTTTAACTTTTCAATAAGAATTGAGCATGCGTCTCAAAGGAAAAATCACAAAAGTCCCTGAACCCATTATCGAGGAAGAATCTGAATCTTCAAAAATACAAGAATAGGAATCGAAAATAGCAGCTAAAATTAGATTTGATAAAGTGCCTATGATTCCAACTATTCCATCCCCAGCCCCACTTCCCCAGAAATCTATAGCAACATTAAACTACAATTAGATTATGGGACTTGGTCAAAAAAGTAGTAATTTTGTTGGTTAAAAAAAATAATCTTAGGAATATGAAGAAGAGTAAAATGTTCTATTTACTGGTGCTAAGACTAGAAAAATATAACCTCCAAAACAAGTATCAGCCGAATCTAAAGAGTAAGAAAAGAAAAAGAACGAAGATAATGAACTTCTAATGAAAAAATAAATTTTTGATGAAAAAAACATTTTCAAAAGAAAAGATCCTGCTGCCATCATTATGGCTAAAAAGATAGAGCCTAAGAAGACTCTGTTTTAGGAAGAGTCTGATGAAGAATCAAAAATCATCCTAGTCAAACCTAAAAAAACAGTGCAAAAGACTGCATATAAAAAAGAATAAAAAATCGTTGAAATAAAGTAAGACAAAAAATAAGCAACTGTTGAAATAAAATAAAATTAAAAATAAGTTAAAATAACCACAGCCCCGACAAAGTCATAAATAAAAGTAAAAGTTGGTGTAAAAACAAAAAATCTATTTTAAGATGATGACGATGGCGAGGATCTCTTTAAATCGAAAAAGAAATAAGAAAAACCCAAAGCAGTAGTTAAAAAAACTGTTAGTAAGAAAAATATTTTACTCTAAAAAGATGATTCAGATGAGGACTTTAAAAGACCACTCCCAAAAGTACCAGCCACCAAAAAGATAGAGGAAAAAAAATCATCTTCACCTCAAACCGCACCAAAAGGGACTACGCCTTTAATCAAATAATAGACAATCAAAGTTACTGCAGTCAAAGATAATTAATAATCTATAAAAAATATAACTCCGCTAATACCCGACAATACAGTTTAATCCTCAATTTCAGTGAAGTCATCCGCAAAATCTGATGAAATAAATAATTCCGATTTAAGCTTAGTCAGGTAAAAGAAAAAATCAAATGTTCTTAAAAACCTAAATCTGTTTGACTAAGAATAAGAAGAAACATCAATGATAAAGAAACCAGTCGAAAAATCCGCCATCATAGAGACAAAACCAGTTATAAAGCCATTTATTACTGTTTCATCTACTCGTGAGTAGGTGGAGTAAACTCCTAGCTAACTGTCTTCTTCAAAAAAAGATGTAAAAAGGATACCTGGGTTAATGATGGGTATGGGTTTGGGCCCTCTTATTCCTGCAGGCATGGTTTTAACTAAGCCGTCCGATGTTAAGAATCAATAAAAAATAGCTTTATAAAAGATTTAAACATAAAGAAAGCGAAAGGAAGATGAAGAGAGTCAAATATTGGAGGAGTAAAAAAGGTCAAATGCTGAAAAATAAGTTCTCTAAAATTAATTTTTAAAAATTAGTGCATAAAATATCTAAAATAAGAGTCAGTAAGATTAGCAAATTAGAATCAATAAATTGCAAAAGCAAGATTAATAAGATTTACTAAAACTTCAATAAATAGAAAAACAGCAATTGGTGGAAAGATAGAGGATCAAAAAACAGCAATAATTTTAGGAAAAGAAAAGAGCCGAGAAATAAAGATAAATATAACAGTTGCAAAGACAAGAAATTTAAAGAATTTAAAGGTAAAAACAACAGCAACTAAATGCAGAGAAACAATCAAAGGAAGAGGCCAAGAGATTAAAGGAAGAGAAGTAAAGACTGTAACACCAAAAAAGATAATTGTAAAGACAATAAAGATAAAGAATTGAGAGAGAAGTTAAATAGCAATAGAGACTCTAATAATAAAGACAAAAAAGAGAAGAATAATAACTATAGCGACAATAAAAATAAAGAATTCTACAAGAGAAATAAAATAGATTGAGGTAAGAGAAATAATTATAACGTCAAAGGCAATAGAGATTAAAAGAATAAAAAGAAAGATAAAACAGGAAGGAAAAGGAAAGAATTCAAAGAGAAAGATAGCAAAGGCAAATAGAATAACTGGATCGTATCGAGAGATAAAGAGTGTTGCAGGAGCAAAGATTAAAATAATAAAAAGAGAAAGAAGAACGGGCAAAGCAATAACAGCTGTTGCAGCAAAAGAAACCACTTCAATAAAAATCAGGACTTATTCCCAAATTACCACCAAAATCAGGACCAATTAGTGGTCTACCCTCCATTCCCACATCCTCTCCAACAAAAAAATCAGTGAAAAAAGGTATTTTTGACGATGAAGATTAAGTGAAAGAGAAGCCAAAAGAGAAAAAGCCAATATAAAAGAAAAACGCTTCTAAAAAGGGACTGTTTGAAGATGATGGTGAGGAAGACTTTAATTTTAAATTTAAGAGTAAGCCAGTGGAAAAAAAATAAAACAAAAAAAAGAATCTTTTTGAAGACGACGATGAAGGCTTCCCCGTGGCAACAAAAAAATCTAGCCAACCAGAAAGACTTTCAGAACCTCCAAAAGAGGAAGCGAAGAAGAAAAATTTGTTAAATGACCCTGTACAACTTCCAGGGAAATCTCAAGCAGCAAAAGCTGATCAAGGAAAGAAGAAGGGATTATTATTCTAAGAGGAGGATGAATCTCCAAAGATAATTAAAAAACAGAAAGAATAGGTTGCTATTACTATCACTGCAAAAGCAGAACCAATCAAAAAAAAGAATATTTATGAAGATGAGGAGGAAATAATAAAACCGACCAAAAAGGAATAAATGCCTCCGAAAAAAATAGAACCAACAGTATCAAAGGATCAAGCTCAAAAAAGAAAGGGACTTTTTGGAGAGAATGATTAGGAAGATTTTCCTTCGATGAAAAAAAAAGAAGTTAAAAAAATTGAAGAAGTTCCAGCAGTCAAAAAGAAAGGCCTATTTGATTAGGATGAAGGTAATGAACCTTCTGCTATTCAACAAAAAAAGCCAAGCGTTTAAACAAAAAAATAAGTTAGTCCAATCGCTCAAGCGCCTCTTCAGAAGAAAAAGAATTTACTCGACGATTAATAAACATCAAAAATTTCACCTGCATCCGTCAAGCCAAATTCAGGACCAATAAAACCTGCAGTTTCCGCCCCAAAGAAAAAAGGACTGTTTGATGAAGAGTAAGAGCCTGTTGCAAAACCTTCAAAGCCTTCACCCATTCCTAAAACATCTTCTCCCACTAAATTTAAAAATCTCTTTGGAGATGATGACGATGAAGCAGATTTATTGCCAAAAAAATCGCAACCAAAAGCTGAACAGTCAAAACCTGCACAAACCAAGAAAATGTTCGATGATGAAGAATAATATCCAAGCGTCGTGAAAAAGGCTGCATCCAAACCATCAGCAAATAACAAGAAAAAATTGTTTGAAGATTCTGATTGATGGTACAACAATGACAATAAATCTTAATGTATAAGAATTTATAAATTGCATGACAAATTGCTTAATGTTTGATATTAGTTTAAATAGATATTTATAATATAAAATATCCTATGCAAGTTAGGTGTGCTCACATCCTTCAAAAGCACAAAGAATCTAGAAGACCTTTCGATTCTTTTCGTAATGTTGCTGTTACCAGAACCAGATAATAGGCCAAAACCATCATTGCAGGCCTTTTAAAGTAAGTACGCTAAAAACCATAAATTTTTAAAGATATTGCCCTTAAATATTCTGAGTGTTCGAGCTGTCAAAAAGGAGGAGATTTAGGCTTTTTTGGAAAAGGAGATATGCAAAAACCTTTCGAAGACGCAGCATTCAAACTCGGTGTTGGTCAAATTAGCGATATTGTTGAAACAGACAGCGGTTATCACATTATCTTTAGAATAGCCTGATAATTCAAAAAACATTATCATCATTATCAATTTTAAGAATCTGTATCATAAGTGCAGATAATTTTATATGGATTCAATTGTCTTAATTATAATAGAATCAACTCTGAATGGCTGGAGTACTTAGATCGAAAGATAATCCTGTAGTATTTTTTGATTTGCACGCGAACAAGCAAAAGCTTGGCAGGATGACATTTGAATTATTCGCTGATATCTGCCCAAAAGCTGCCTAAAATTTTCGTCAATTTTGCACAGGGTAATACATATGGAATAGTAAACCTGCTGGATATAAATAGACTTGCTTCCACAAAATAATTGACTAAAAGTTTATCTAAGGAGGTGATTTTGTGACAAATGGAGTAAATAGTCGGCCAAAGATGAGCATTTATGGATATTAAACTCTTTTTGAAGATGAATCTTTTGAACTAAAGCACAACGAAGTAGGATTACTTTCTTTAATTAATTTGGGACTGAAAAACAATAACGGCAACTTGTTTAGGATTATATCTGGTCCTTGTCCTGAACTCGATGGCAAAAGTGTTGTTTTCGGAAAGGTTATTGATTAAAACTCGCTAAAAGCCATAAAAGTGGTATCCAGCTTGGCGGTTGGGAATTAATTTCGACCAAAATTTCCCGTCGTAATTAGATAGTGCGGAGAGATGTGATTTCTGCTACTTTAATTTTATAAATAATATTTTGTTGCTTAGATTACAATAATTGGCGGCATGCGAAAGTTTGAGGAGATAAAATATTTACTGAATTTAAATGAAGCTAAACCTGACTCTAGTTTGTACATACGATTTGTAACCGAATATCTAAGCTCCATTAGTGAGACCTAGTTCCAAACCGACAACGGAGTACTTCATCTGACGTTACCTTACCAAGGACCGAAACTATTTCACAATGATAAAATTATCTTCATAGGAAAAATGCTTGAAAATAACATACTATAAGGGAACATCAGCAAGATCAGCACATAAGTCTTTAGAAAATTTAAATAGTATACCATTTTGCTGAGAAATGAAGTAAAGTCGATAAAGCAGTAGTCAAAATAAACTGGGTAAGTTGGTAATTTTTGATCTATTTCATTGTATATTGGCCATGTCATAAATTTATAATAAATAGATGGGTAGTTTGAATTTCACGTGCGATTCATAAAAATTGGATGTTAAACCAATCAGATTAAACGAAAGTGCTTGTATCGAATTTATTGAGGATCTTCCACGTTTTAGAGGAAAGTTTACCTTCGAAAGTCAATCTTCTTTTAATAAAATTGAGAAAGCAGCCACTCAATTTTGTGTCAGTAATAAATATCATTATTCAGCCCATGATATCGATAGAGCCTACGTGCCCATGATATCTCGACTACTCGCATATAATCAACATCATTACTTCGCAGCTTTTAGATAAATACCTTCCATCCTTCGTCAGCAATTTATTGATCAATTGGCCTATGTGGATATTGAACTAATAGATTCGTTGAGCAATCACTTTATTCGAAAACAAATTAAACAAATGAATCCATACACAACCATTGGTAAGAAATCATTTCGATTAGCCCTTTCTATAGACGTAAAATAGATTTCAATCGAAAATAAATTTACTTTAAAATCCGAAGGGTTTCATTTATTGAAAAATGGCAAAGGTAGCACATGCTCTATTTAGTTGCCATCTTAATTATGCTAGCCGGTCATACTGAAAGCAATTTTCATACTTCAAAATCAATGAAAATGCTTCCTTTTAAATAACCGTGTACTATTATTTAGTTAATGTTAAAAAGACTAAAAAAATTACTCAAGGATAATGATCAAGAAAACAATTAAAAATTAAATGAAATTATAATTCCTATAATATTGGTTTGTAATGAAGATAATGAAGGTCCATTTAAAAAATATATGCAATAAAAATCTTATTTTGGATTTGATGAAAGATGGATAAAGATAGTCAGCATCAAAAAATGGCCAATTGTAAATTAAACTTGCCAACTATGCCTAAATTTTTAATACAAAACTCTCATGTGGCCTGAAGGAACTGCCAAATGTTTAGAGCTTATTCTTGCCAAAAGATATAAAGCATATCTGCAATATCATAAAATCGAATATCTTCACATTGTAGGCTGTTAAAATATAGCTGAATTCCCAGGAGATCCTATTTTTTTGGGTTTAACTCATAAACTAAAAAGAAAAATTGCTGCTAAATGCATTGACCCCTAAATAATCTATGAACAATATCCTCGATATGTTAGCTCTGAATCCCATTTTCATTTGCTTAGTACTTGTAATAATATTAAGACATGAAGTAATTGTAATTTATTGATAGCTTATAATTGATTAAAAAATCCCCAATAGCCCTAAACTCTATGGTTTTTCACTTATAGTCATTGTTTAAGATTGCATAAAACTTTGATTAAGATCTCTACATGTCTAGACGCTATCATTTGGTGGAAGCAAATTTGAATTATTATGATTTTTTACACAAATCTCCTATAGTTGGAGGCAAATGTTTTGCCTTTGAAAAGGATTTGCGAGATTATATCTCCTGTTCTCATTAAGCAATTTTGGTTCATTATGATCGATCTTCTTTTTTTCCAATTAGTAATCAAGAAAATATTGTTGCAACCTGCAATCGCTATCTAAATCATTTAAATGGTTCAAAAGCAACGTGTTTGTCCTATCCTATTATCAATTGATATTTATGATTTTTTACACCCTTTCAAGAAATATTTAATTATGAACTTTTTACTATTTTCATTTTGAAAATAAAGATATTGTTGCTTTATTTTAAGAGTGAGTAATAATATTGAGAACCCATGCTACTGGATAACTTAACCCCAAAACATTCTTTTAAAATAAATAGATTTTGATAAAATTATATTTGAAGCAGGAATTCCCCATTATTTATGCCTCAAAGAGATTTCTTTTATATCTATTTTATATAATCCATAATTGATGTCTCAAGATGATAAACATAAAAAGAATAGATTTAGAAAACTAATACCACAGTCCCAAACTGATAACAGTAATTCAAATCATAGGCTTATTTCTGAAGGAAGTGATAGATACATTTAAATAAAACAAGATAATTTAAAAAATGAGCACATGAACAATAATTTTAGATATAGTAAAAATGAGGACATTGCATAAATTAAGCATCAGCTTGAAAGTAAAGAGAAACAAAATAAAGGAGCGAATCTATAAACAAAATTAAAAACTATTAGTTCAATCTAAGAGAAGTAGCAGAAATAAAGCTCAAAACATTATAGTTCTTTGGCTGATTATAATTATCAGCGAGTCAAGTCACGAAATATCCAAACATAGAAAGGTTAAGAAAGAGGTCAATAGAGAATCAATAGTAAGATGCTTTAATTGATTGAATAGTTTAAATCTAAAACCGATAATATTATGAAGATACAAACTTTAAAATAAATGAAAGAAGTTGATGACAACTATGGCCAATATCATTAATAGGATGCATAGGATTATGAAAACAAACTATATGATTTAGTATACTCTACAAAATTATCAAGTGCCAAGTTAATCTGTATCTATTTGAACAGACCAATTTTATTGCAAAAAAAGATATACTTCAATACAGTCATAGAATTGATAAATTAAATGTGTATACCTCCTTATCATTAGTAAGTATAAATAACTTTAAAGACAAGACCAATCATTAAAAGGCCAACTTTGGCTAATCGTAGATAAAAGTTATTAAATATTGATAAATTTTTTTAGAGTAAGTGATTTTCATCTTGCTTTTAATTTTACTTTCTAAAATATATGCTTATTGAATAATCATCTTTCACATTTCCAAAAGACCTAATCCTTCACTCTCATGAGGAGATTAACGATATACAAATAATTGTTCGGGCTACTAATTCCGTTCAAGAAGACGAACGTTTTGCTTCAGGGATTCCGCCATATTACTTCCTATTATCCTTCGTTGACTTTATCTACACTTGTTGATGAGCTTTTCATATTAATAAATGAATAAAGACTTTAATTCTAGTTTTGAAAAAGTCACCTCTACCATCATTTTGGTCAACTATTCAATTTTCTATGATTGTCTTTGAGCCAAGAAATGAGCATGCTTTTCTCCCGCATCAAATATTGCTGTAATATTAGGATACTGATCTCGCTCTTTCTTCCATTTGTAATAGCTGACAGCAATACTTGCCTGCAATGCATTTTGATAATCTTAAAATATGCTTGGTTCGGTATTTGGTTCAAATTATTTTTCGGATACAATATCCTCATTATTTTCAAAGACATTTGCATTCATACTTGCTATTAATGGAATTCTAAGAAAGTTATAGACTAAATCTTATCGAGTGAATTCTATGCATAATTTAATAAATTACATGGAAATTATTTTTGAGCTGCATTCCAAGCATCTCTATCTTGCTCTCTGGTGGCTCCAGTAATAGAATTGAGTATATCAAGCAGTTTAATTAGTTGATTATTGCTCATTATTTTATTATCCGCATTGCGATAGTTTTTATGTAAAACTTGAACAAATTCCTATGCTGCGATTTACTAAGAATAGTATCCGCACTCGAAACAGTTATCACAGATTTGAAAAAGAACATCCTCCACTGCTGCAATGTGATAGATCGCAGAGTTAGTCTATTAGCAAATATAGCACGAAAGCTTTTATGATTTTGTTAAAACTATGCCTTTACTATGCTCTTTGGTAGGAAAATTAATGAGACCCCAATTTTAAAGA
>Ga0302191_10000948_pt1 | contig 18588 bp, 12 predicted proteins | sample II_Bog_E3_1_FD_198775 | JGI IMG/M metagenome (GOLD analysis project Ga0302191, IMG submission 198775) | Peat permafrost microbial communities from Stordalen Mire near Abisko, Sweden - II_Bog_E3_1 | ecosystem: Environmental > Terrestrial > Soil > Wetlands > Peat | place: Sweden: Abisko...
TATTTTTTGAGTTCAGATTATAAATAAATTACTATAAAAATGTTCTGTTCATATACATTTTACACAATTTTTTATTGCATGTGCGGAAACATTTATTTTGAAAAACATTTCATCCCTTTCCTCAAGCCCCTTTAATATAATAATTCGCATTTCGTGCTTTGAAAGATTGAAATATGTTTCATCGAATTGATCATGAATTGTTCATTTATAAATCTAATGCAATGATGTTTTTTTTTTGAAAATGGCATTAATGAAAATGGAATGGAATTGCTCATGAAGAATACAATTCATCTCGAAAGATATTTTATATTGTCTTATTCCTTTTGCATAAAAATTGATGAAATTTGGAGTATTAAGTATGGTTTGAAATTAAAAACTAAATAGTATTCATCAGTCAATGCCATTTAAATTGCATTGTTTTAAGTATAAACATATACATTTATTTTAAAGGGATATTTTCAGAAACATGACAGATGACTTTAAGGATTCACTCTTTAATGATTTCTCACAATAATATCATGATCACTTTGAAGATTTTGATGGAAATTACTCTATTGGTGAAAGCAAATACCACTATCAAAAGTCTACACTCGACAAATAGAAAGAATAAGAATTATAAAGAGAAAGAGAATATGAACAGGAAAAGGGAGAAGACTCTAACTCACAAACAAAAACTAAATCCATCAAGAAATAAAAAAAGAAATAGTACAAAAAAGTCAAGGATGTTAGTCATACGGTGCCCTTCGGTCGCCCCAGAAACAAATCGGAAGAGAAAGAGCACATCGAGCAAAGCAAACCCTACGATAACATTATTTATCATATGTCTAGATTGATGATATTCCTTTGCCTCAAAAAATCAAAAGTACCATATTCGAGTCACTCCTTGAGTCTTACTGAGGAACAAAGTATTCGGATGAGCGAAGCCAAGAAAATTATGTCTATCAATAATTTTCCTGCCTTTTAAGAGAAAAAATCTAATTTCCTTCTACCCCCAAATAGTCCTCACTTCCTATTTTAGCACCGTCAAAAAGAGAAAAAAGTGACCAACTATTTTTCAGAAGAAGTAAAGTATATAATATTTGCTTTTCTATAAAAGAAGTAAATGTTAACAACTCTTATTTACTAATATATCTAATAACATTGGAGTGATATCATTTTCTTGGTGAACAATCCATTTTCAGAAAATACTATGGAAGCTGAACCTAATGATTAATCGAGAAGCTAAGTTATGAATGATATATCTTCCTAGAAGGAGGGTTAAAATTCAGTTCATCACACCAAACACCAGCCACTGATTTCAGAGTCAAAGTCAAAGTCAGAGTTAGAGAAGATGAAATTATAACTTCAAGAAGATTAATCGATTATAGCCTACGAAATAGCCTGCTATATACATGCTTGTTGCTAAAAATATAATTTGTTCATCATTGAAGCCTGATCCATCCTAATTTATTTTATTTTAATGGTTATATATTACAAGTTGATAGTTATTTTTAAAAGTTTATCTTATGATATTTATTTGACTGGAAATTGTGTGTTCTATTTTATAATTTGGCTAATATTAAAATATTGTATATTTGATAATTTGGCTCATTTCTGTATGTATAGATAATTAGAGTCAATATGGAGGCAGATTCTTAAGAATTGATAAAAGATAGTTTGATGCAGAAGTAGGATGACATTGAAGTAAAGGAATAGTCTCCAACAGATAAATAAAGGAGGAATGTAGCGGTTGAGAGTTGGGGAGATGACCATTCGGAGTCATAATAGTATAGCCTAGAAGATGATTAAAAATAGGAAGTAGTGGAACTGGAAGAAATGACCCCATAACTGTAGTCAGAAACTTAAAATCAATTACCCAGGCGCGGCAATAGACAATTAACACACGAGAAACCTATTTAATTCATTGAGAATAGGTATCTCATAGGTGAGCATTCAGTCGACTATAAATTTCTTTTGCTTTTGAAAGTCATGTCTAACTATGGACTGATTCATCTCAAGGAAATTGCCTGTTTAAAGATCGGCTATATAATTCTAAATTTAAAGACGAGTAAAATAGTTATAAAAGCTGAATCAAAATAAGCCCTCACTGAAGCTATTTCAAAGTTATCAGATTACATTGAAAAACTATCTATATTAAATTCCTAACTCCAAGGAATTGAACTGATAGCCAAAATATAAAATTTTGAAAGCTTGAAACGATCAATGATTAAAGATAAAATTGTTATATTTGGGGGATAAAAAATTGGACTGAAGGAGAGGAGACAGATTTATATTGGAGGATAAGTCAAATTAACCAATTTAAGGCTGAGTCTTAATAAGCTCAGATCATACAGAGTACTTGCAGTCAGTTTACAAGCTCTAAGAAACAGAAGAAGCTACAGTATAATTACTTCATAAATCCTTAAAATTCCGCGGATAGCTGACAATTTCCTGAAATTGAATGGAGTTAACGTCATAGAAGTTGCACGATTCAATGAATAACAAGATCTCAAAGTATTGATTGGAACTACTTCTAAAAAGGTAATTCCTTTTACCGAGTATTAAAATTTTATCATGCAACAGATTCATCAGTGCTTTGTACTGACCTTTTGCTTTGTTTCTAATAGTAGATATCTCTAAAAATTAAGCTGCCCTAATGTTACCTTTAGAATTATTCATGAAAGGAGATTTCGGCGATCGTATTTATATGTCATATGCCTGCAGGAGGATTTCTATCTTTATCATCAACAGATAGCTGAGCAAATTGAGAAGTTAGGCCCAAAAATAGTAGGAGTGAGATTTTTCAATTTCATAAGTCCCTCTCTTCGGTTGTTTCAATTCGACAAGGAAAGATGTTATGTGAGTAAATTTCCAATACAGGGAACTTATTCCTTAGTGGTAATGAAGAGGGCTAGCATGGAGGGGCCATTTGATTGGCGTGAGTACTATCAAATGGTTGTCTAGTTGAAAGGTAGCAAATTAAGAGAATTTTAATAGGTTGAGAAATGATAGTATTTTAACATGATAAATGAAAATAAAACTATAAAATTAGATTATTGGTGTTGAATTAATTTATCTTTACAATAAAAGTTGATCATTCTCGATGTTGATCAAAATTTTGCATAAAAGAAGATAATTATTTTAATTCTCCCTACTTCAAGTATCGAAGGTTTTATTGTTTAAGTGCTTACCTTTGTCAAAGGTCTTTGGTGATTTGAGTAATAAAGCGGACTTTTTCCGATTGCTGTTTACTGAAGAGACTGAATTAAAGTTGTTTTTCTTTTGAGGAATTAGTCAAACGATACATTTGCCCTGATCATTATCTTTATATTAATCTGATTTATCTTTAATTCGTCATTGTTGGACAGCCTACCATGTTTCCAAGGCGGAAAGCAATACTTTTGATTCAGTATTCCTTTCATATATTTTTGCTTACTTTGGTGCTTTTATTGACATTCAATTTCATGCCTTTATCTGGTTGGTTTGTTTTGTTAATTTTTGGCAAAAAACTCGAAAAACAGGATTTTATGCGATTACTTATCAGCTAATTATTGTTATTCTTGTAAATATTTATTTACAACACTCATATCAACGCTTTTTATTTATCAAGATCGATTATCTGCGCCAGTCATTGAAACATTCTTGCCAATTAGTTAGATAATATAACTATATGCATCTTCTTGACTGACATAAAACAAATTATTGCTGAAGGTTGCGAACTTTTTATGCAACGTTTGCTGAAGGGATCTTTTTGATTTATTTAGTTTGTCGTTTTGATGGCTATGATTTTCATAATGAATTCAGTATAGTTTCCACTGTCCTCTCTTGCTAATATGAGATTCTTGGGTAAAACAAGAAATCAAGTTATTAGTTATAGTTTCTATGGAAACAGAACTCCTCTTATTCTTCATATAAATATATACAATATATAATCGTATTGATTAATACTCTAATGGCAAATAAATTAGTGACTATCCCTCATCAGATTCGGATTCAATAATTATTTTACTTCCCAACATGCTGAATAAATAAATAAATAAATATTTTTGTCATGCCTCATCTCTTCAGATTAATGGCTCATTTAAAGATTATGATTTGACTGTTAAATCCCATTTTTTGTGATATTAATTCTAAATAATCGACCCATAAATAACTTACTGAGCGAATATTTGAAACTTGATATATTTTGAACATATAAAGATGCCTGTCTTTGGCAAAAGCAACATGCATACTAAGATTTGCATAAGTAGCTTTCTGCTTATTATTATTACTATTATAAATCCGTTTTATCACTTATTATTTTAAAGAATGTCCAGGATTAAATCCAGTCAGAAACCAAGTGATTATTCCTAACATTCACTCTACCGCGAAAGTCGGATCAATCGCGCCGATTCTCATTTAAAGTCCAGAAAGTCTTCAGTATTCGTCTCTCACTTCGAGACTATCAAGCAAAAACATCAAATTTAAGTTGCGGTCTAAAAAGCCAGAAACGAATCGAGAATTTCGAAGGGATATGATTCTAAGATAGCAATTCCGCACAAACAGCACCATAGTACTTTTCAATTGATGAAGAATAGCCATAAAATTAGAAATAAGAACATGATCAAAAGATGGACGAGAAAGCAGCTACTATCCAACAAATGGACGAACATAAAATTCCCCTTCAAGAATTGACCAATCGGTTGGGCACTAGTCTCGAAGCTGGTATGAGGACATAGATGGCGATTCAAAGAAATATCGAATAAGGAGATAATAAATTGCCTTAAAAAAAGAAAACTCCAGGGTGGATTAAGTTCTTAAAGTAAATCACGAACTGGTTTGCTCTAATGCTTTGGGTTGGCTCCATTTTATGCATTATTACCTACATAATAGAACCTGCTGGAAATTTACCCAATCTATATCTTGCTTTCGTCCTCATCGTGGTCATTCTAATAACAGGTATTATCACCTTTTCTCAACAAGCTCAATCATAAGCCTTAATGTAAAGTTTCAAAAATTTACTTCCTTCAGTTGCGAAATGTGTCAGAGATGGTAAACTGACTCAACTCCCCGCTGAAAAATTAGTCCGGGGAGATATAGTGGAAATTGTCAGCGGTTAAAAAATACCTGCTGATTTACGAATCATTTCTTCGATTTAAATGAAGGTAGATAACTCTCCTCTCACAGGGGAAGTTGAGCCTCTTCTGAGAACAGTATAGTGTACTCATCCTGATGAACCTTTGTAAACAAAAAACATTGCTTTCTTTGGGACTCTCTGCAAATAGGGGCGGGGAAGGGGAATTGTTATCAACATCGGAGCGAATACGTTTATGGGTCAAATTGCAGATTTAGCATCGATTGGTGGAAATCCAAGATCGACTCTTCGCATTGAATTAGATAGATTTGTCCTGATTATAACTATCATTGCTATTTCTTTGGGGATTGCCTTTTTCTTCCTTGCCTTTTTTGTGATTAAATATAGTGCGCTTCAATGTATTATATTTGGTATTGGTATCTTGGTGGCCAACGTTCCTGAAGGGCTGTTGGCCTGCATTACTATTTCCCTCGCCATAACAGCAAAAAAGCTTGCCGAAAAGCAAGTGCTCGTAAAAAACTTGTAGGCTGTTTAAACTTTGGGCTCAACTTCATGTATCTGTTCAGACAAAACAGGAACTTTAACTCAAAACAAGATGACAGTTGAAAATTTATGGTATGACTCTAAAATTATTCGTGGGCATAGCAAATAGATAAAAGGAGCTGATTTTTAATACTAATATAATGTGCACGATCCTACTTTTAAAACTTTGCATCATACTGCAATGATTTGCAGCTAAGCTAAATTTGATATTATGGAGGAAGAACTTGAAGATCCCCAGTTTAGGTATGCCAATGCCTATGTTATGGGAGATGCTTCAGAAACTGCATTGATAAAATTCTATCAGCCTATTGAGGATATCAACCTAACTAGGAGCATTTATCCTTTTGGAAAATGTAAAGATGGTTCTGATTCGAAGATGCCTTTTAATTCAACCAACAAATACGCTCTTTCTGTTGTCAAGCAAGAAGACGTTGATCATCATTATGTCGTATACATCAAGGGTGCTCCTTAAAAGATATGGAAATATTGCAGCAGAATTCTCGTCGAAGGGTAATACAAGCATATTAACAGTGAAATTCGCAAACAATTTGAGGAGGTTAATTTGAAATTTGGCAAAAATGGAGAAAGAGTGTTAGGTTTTGCCATGTTACCTTTGAGCAAGTAGTAGTATTCAAAAGATTTTAAATTCAGCACAGCAAATCCTGATAAATTCAACTTTCCCATGGAGGACTATATTTTTGTTGGTTTGATATCTCTGATGGACCCTCCCAAAGAAAGCGTGCCCTTGGCAATAAAAAAGTGCCAATCAGCGGGGATTAAAGTTATAATGGTGACAGGAGATCAGCCTCCTACTGCTGCTGCAATAGCGAAACAAATTGGTATCATTACTCTCAAGACGAATGAAGATCTTAAATAGCTGGGCTATTCAAGCACCGAAGCTCTATAAAAAGCAAATGCAATAGTTGTACATGGAGATATGATAGTTAAGGCCTTTGAGGACGGGTAGGAAATGGGTCAGCAAATTCTTGAATCATGGGTTAAAAAACCACAAGTTGTCTTTGCCAGAACAACACCTGCTCAAAAACTGTTGATAGTAAAAGCCTGTCAGGCAATTGGTAATGTCGTCGGTGTAACAGGCGATGGTGTAAACGATTCTCCAGCAATAAAGCAAGGTGATATTGGTATTTCAATGGGAATTTCTGGTTCAGACGTTACTAAAGATGCGGCTGACATGATTTTACTAAATGATGATTTTTCATCCATTGTCGATGGAATTTAAGAGGGAAGAAAGATTTTTGACAATCTTAAAAAGACTATTGTTTACTTGCTTACCTCCAACATGACTTAAATTTGGCCTTTTGTCGCTCTTGTCCTGCTTCAGATTCCTCTCCCACTCTCCAGTATTTTTATGTTGGTCATTTGTGTGGGCACTGATATCTATCCTGCTCTTGCCCTTGCTTATTAATAGGCAGAGGTAGATATTTTGACCAGAAAGCCAAGGAAGCGTACTGACCATTTGGTCACAGCTCGATTGCTAACTCATGCTTATTGTCAAATGGGAGAGATAGCATCAGCTGGTGGCTTTTTTGCCTATTTTGTGACAATGTAAGTATATGGCTTCCCCTCTAGCATACTCTTCAACTTGCTTTCAGCCCCAGCTATTAATCCAATCAATAATATTAATGAAGTTGATATTAATATTAATACCCCGTATACGTATGATTTAAACCAACCAGGTTTTGGCTCGATCAATATTCCTCTTTATGCTGATCAGGCAACCTTCAGTACTGATTTTCCAAATTGGATATCCCCTCTTACAAATAATATGGATCTCAGAGGGTTTTATCAGTAAAACTGTGGTATCGCCAAAGGTAATCCATATGGTTATTGTCCTCTTTTCAGTTGGCCATCAGATTAGTAAATTTTACATACTTAAAGTTCAATAACCACCAGTGAAATAGCTTTTACAACATAATCAATATTCTACGCTCAATCTGCCTACTTTGTTGCTGTAGTTATGGTCCAATGGTCGAATGTGTTTGCATGCAAATCAAGAAAGGTATTTATTCTTTTATTCAGATTTCATTTACGTATTCAGGTTTTAACAAGCATATAATGGGAGGCATATTCCTCTAAACTATAATTTTCATCTTTTTGCTTTATGTTCCGGAAGTTAATTTTGTTTTTGGAGGAAGACCTTTGCCTATATTCCTATTGGGAGTTCCAGGTTTAGGATTTTCAATGGCTTTACTAATATGGTAATAAACTCGAAAATTTTTAATGAACAGAGACTCTAATAAAGGCAATATTAATTGGTGGGCTCGAAATTTGATGTGGTGAGCTCTTTGATGATTTATACAACTGAATTCTAATGATTTTATTGTGCTATTTATCCTTTATCCTTTTTATAAAAATTATGGAGGAGAAAATCCTTATTTATTTATTTCTTTCTCCTAAGCATCATTTAAAGACTCATAATAATTAAAAATAAATTATCGTTTTTTTAAGAAGTTGGGCAAAGATTCAAGAAATAAAAATATCAGCCTTACGGTCGTCCTCATTTTAATCAACAGAGTTATCTCGACTTATTCCCCTGCTGATACCTTTCGAAGCCTCGTAAAAGGAGTGGTACTTACCGCGTGCCTATTCATATTCCTGCTGACATTTAATCCTAAATTTTTATGAAACGCTCAGTCTTTATAGTAATACTCGTTATTTTTCCTAGAGCTATCCTATCATCATCTCCTGCCTCTCCCTTTCCTTGAGTTCCTCTTTAAGTTTCTGCTCCTTGAACTGTTTAAATTGTTGCAGTTTGTCCAGAAAATACATCTTGCGCTTCTATTGGGCATCAATATGCTCGATTCTTATACGGTTTGCCCTTTCAGCATTTTCCTCATGCATATTGTCCCTCTGAACTTGCCCAAGTACTTCAAATTGCTAAATATTTTCATGTATACATTAAGTTTTTCTTTGAAATTTCTGGATTATTCTCCAATTTTATGTGTCATCAGAGTCATCACAATCTTCTTATTATACTTCAGGTGATCTTTAATAAGTTTATTAAACTCGGCTTTCCTGGTTTTATTGTCCTCCATCTTCTTTTTTTACTGAATCATCTCATTCTTACTTCCAGAGTCATGTCCTTCAGTTATTTCGCTTTCTGTTTGGTGCTTTCTAAGGAAGTCAGTTTACGCTTAACGTTTAGCACCTTCTTCACTGTTTTTATTTATTTGGTTTTCATGAAATTAATGCGTGCTTAAACAGCCTATATGGTTGTAGCGTTACTTGAATGGCATTTTAAGTTTATCGATTTCTCAGCTTTAACTCTCGTAGGCTAATGTGTTCGAGGTTGTTGTCATTGAGGTATTGACCTATTTCTCCTGCGCTTTTTGGCAATTCAGTAAGATCATCAAGTTCTTATTGCTGAGTCATCTATATAATTAAAATTATCATAACTTATTTATGATTCCGAATTCGATAAGGGATTGATTAAATCAGTTATTATCATAATTGTGAATCCATAATTACATGTAAACAAATAAAGAATAAGTTCAAATAACTAATACTTAAACTAAGAAGTGAGTTCCTATTTAATTTCAAGGTTTTTCAGACCATTCTTGGATATTATATCAATAATGCAATGTTATAAGATAGATATAAAGGAACTCTCTTCTAGGGATAATTATTGTAGTTATTTTATGTAAAAAGTTTAATTTTTTTTTTTTTTCATTATAATATTTAAAAAGACAATATGATTGGAAATGATACGGGAATTTTAAGTTTGATTGGCGCCCGATTTATTGCATAGTAATCTCCGATGGCTGAAACAAATGGATAACTTATTGCTCGAATTTCTGAATCAGATTCAGCAACTTATTAATATAGTTAAGGCAACTTCACATGGTTTCATCTTTTATCATTGACAACACGATCATGCCGATTACTTCATGGTTCATGGTCATGGGCAGCATAAACAGTAAACCAGACTTTTATGGCATCACTCTCAAAAAGACAACTACTTTAGCACTGGTGGATTGTCATAGAAACCTCAGGCAATCGATATTTTATTATTCAATTTTACGGCAATGATGTTTATACGATGAGGAAATGCAAGGATTTTCGTAAATGCGATGAAAATGGTTTAAGTTGTGCTTAAAAAAGAATTGATTCAGATATTTGGACATAATCATCATACAGCGGGCCAGCATTTGGACACATGGATGACGTCATTGATTGGCTAAAATCGAAAGAATTTTCACCAAAATATTCACTTTTGAATCACAATTGTCAAGATCTTTGCAAAGCAATATATAAAAGATTTTAAAAAAGGAAAGAACACGAAAATTATACGTACATTATGCTGGCTTGATAATTTCTAGACTTTATATTTTTAATTTTAAGTTTCAAGATTAGGATTTTTTTATAAAAAGATGATCGCCATATGCTCCTTTTGTATTGATCATAGCATCCATGTATCTTTGAACCTCTGATTAACATCCTGTATGCTTCATTATTTAATAATTAAAGTTTAACATTATCTGATATCCCACTAAGTGAGTTCCTAATGACATTGCAAGGTTCTATATTCATAGATATAAAGGAACTCTCAAAGAGGGATAAAACTAATCGACCATCAAAGAAAAGAGCATAAAAAATTCTTACTAATTGAAAATTTCAATCTAATATTTATAAACATTAAATTAATAGTACAATACACCATGGGTGCTTGCCTTGCTTTGGATTAAAGGGCATAAAACACTAACGAATTAACGCTCCAAATACAATAAATCTAATAAATCCAATGTAGTATTTGTCTTGAAAAAATTAAGTCTACATAAAAAATGGTACTGACTTGTTCGCATATTTTCCATCGATAATGTTTAATGAAAACTTATTCCGTGCGAATCTACGAACGGAATTTTCCGATGAAATGTCCAGACTGTAATACATAAGTCGACTATTACACCATGAAAACTATTTTAACAGAAACGCTGTTCGTTCTCTATGAAAAGATTTTATTAATCAATGCGTTACTTTTGGACGAGCAAAGATTCTTTTGCCCAACTCCTGATTGCTCTGCCATTTATGAAATTATTCCCTCTGAATTTCGATATTTCCAGTGCATCGCTTGTTTAAAGGAATTTTGTCTGGTTTGTCATAAGAAATATCATGGGAAAACTTAGTGCCAAGTTTAAACGAAAGGTGAAATTGCTGCATTTTCGCGGGAATGCCCGAAATGTAAATCTGATTGGTTCAAAACCACTGGATGTAATCACGTCGAATGCAAAGTATGCAATCATAAATTTTGCTATAAATGTGGGGGTGAAAATTGTGGAACTTCTCAATGCTAAAAATGATTGGTTATTTTGTTCATTGGATCTTTTTTATTTAATTTTAGTTGAATTGAGCCAGAGCTCTCTTGTATGATGCAGGATTCAATTTTATTGTTTTTATTTTTGAGCCATATTATTTTCACTCCCACGAAGTGAGTTCCCATTTAATTTTAAGGTTCCATACTCATACTCCTTTTTGGGGATTATACCAATAATACAATGTTATAACATAGATATAAATGAATTCTCATCGAGGGATAAACTAAGAAGGCAGAGAAGTTTAAGTTTATATTTTCAACCTTTTATTTTATAGCGAAAAAGTTAAATATATTATAATCTAATATTACAAGATGATCAAAAGCCTACTTCTACTTGTTTTGCTGATCCTTTTCTTCAACCAATCTTCGGCTTATTATTACAAATTTTTTAATATCGTTGGTCCTTTATCAACTTCTGCTTTTGGGTGCATTGAACAATTAGGCCATACTAATGCTAATATTCGTGCTTATACTTTAGATTATGGACAGCCAGGATCATTAGATCCAAATGTTCTTGATACTATGCAGAATGCAGGCTTGGCTGGTGTAGGTACTAGTGTTTATATGGAAATTAATTTGCCGCAATGATGATCCATATTCGCAAATAGACACAGTGGTTAATGCAGTATATCAGCATGGAGGATTATGGCTTGGACATATACTTCTTTTGAAAGTTATTCCAAACACTGTTATAGGATGCTAATGGTCAAATAAAAGTCATTTGGATAATTGTGATTTCTTAACTAAAGCTATAAACTACATCTTAGGCAAGAATTTACCAGGACCACCAGGAATTTATACTACGGCCAACATTTGGAAAGATTTCTTCGGTACCACTTGTTCTTCTATGGGATCAAATGGCGCTCCCTATGCTTTTTTATGCACATTATCTTCCCAATGGACAAGTTGATTAAACGTAATCGTATGATGATTTTACTCCCTATTTCGGATGGAATTCTAATAGTCCTCTTGCTAAAAAAGTCGGTGGAAACTTTCATATCGAATTGTGTGGAAATCCCAATTTTCATGCTTTGATAGAACCAGCCTGGTTTTCTGGGCCTGCTTGATTTGTTTTCGCATTATTGTATGATTCATTTCTTTAATCGGTTTTCACGAAGTGAGGTGCTATTTAATTTCAAGGTTCTATATGCATACCCTTTTGGGGATTATATCAATAATACAATTTTATCACATATATATAAAGGAATTCTCTAAGAGGGATCTTAAACGTCAGGAATATTGTCTACTACAATTTGTATTAATTTTCTTAATACAATATAGATGATAGTTTCCCAGAGTGAAATAAGTAAATGACAATCTCAATTCCAATAAAAAACTTAAAGGGGAATCTTAGATATAATGATTCGAATCAAATGTGACTTTATATTCGTTCTTCTTGGCCAGGCGAATAGCATCCACAAGCTTTTGCTTCTTATCTCCACGATTACCATGATTTTTCATATTATTCATATTTGTGGATTACTGACTTCAAATTTTATGAGTCAGTGCACATTAGGGATAAATCAGTATTGAAGTCTCTGACAGGAATAACTCCAGCTTGCATTTAACCATAAAAACTGCCATCGTTGTAATCTCTTGAAAAATGAGCATTTCCTTTACTTGTGTGCTCAATGATGCACTTACAACAGTTTACATTCCAACCATCGTAACCTTTGCAATAGTCTTCAATTGAAATTTGTTTTGGAAGACGTCCACATGGACAACTTAGACAACTGGCATCAGGGCAATTCTCTCCGCAGGAGAAAAAATCAGATTTTTAAGCCGAAGCTGAAAGAAGGAGAACCCCAAAGAGCAGCAGTTTTATCATTAGAATGTAGGTTTAATATTATAAAAATTACAATAATTGGACTTATGATAGTCTAAAAAATTGGTTTTTAATTTATTAATTACTGTCGGTCTATGGACAGTTTCTTTAGCTTCTTGTTCGAATGAATTATTTGAGCTTATTTTTGATAAGATTATTTTCATTCCCACGAAGTGACTTACCTTTTTAATTTTAAGGTTCTATATTCATACTCCTTTGGGGATTATATCAATAATACAATGTTATAAGATACATATAAAGGAACTGTTCGAGGATAAAGTAAGAATGAATTACACTTCAATTTAAAAACTTGTATTTTTATTTAACGAGAATTATAATAACTAAGAGTACAATAAATGATTGAAAGTAATTGCCAATTTATTCGTTTTCTCCAGCATTATTTGAAAAATATAAACAAATTTGCTGATGGCCATTGGATCCACCAGACGTAGATGAAGAATATTCTTTTATCCATAAACTGGAGCGCAATAATTAATGGAGCAAATAATTCATTAATTTTGTAGTTGAGGAATATCGCAAGTTTTTACTTTTGACAACAACAAAAAATCATTGCGTTCCTTCTTATTGCATAGATCAGGCTTGGCATCAACATATTCTCAGAACAAAGAATTATTTTGCAATGTGCGAAAACATTTTTGGATAATACTTACATCACAAACCAGTTTACACAAAAGAGGACCAAAAAGAATGCAGTGCTGTTTTTGAGACAGAAATTTAAAGCTATTAAACTCTGTTTGGTTGCAAGCCTCCCCTAATGATTTGGGGAAAAACTTTAGAATCAAAATGCGATGCAGATCAATGTGGGTGGATGTTAGCGCCAATGCGGAAAATGTGATACTAAATGCAAAGCAAATTGCCAAAAAGATGATTTTAAGATCAAAGTGAAATGATAGTTTATCAAGCTTAATTTTATTGAAAAGAAAATATAGATTGTGTTTGTATTTGATGTCTTTTTAAAGAAGAAATATTAGACTACTTTGCGCATTGAATTGAAGTAGCTGGTTGGTTTTTTCTGCCATTATTGTAAATACAATTTTATAACATAGATATAAAGGAACTCTCTTCGAGGAATCTTAAGCACCATGAAATATTTTTCAAATATAATTTGTATTAATTTTCTTAATACAACAGGAGCAATATATATGATAATTTATAGGAGTACAAGAAGTAAAATTACATCTTAATTCCAATCAAAATACTGAGAGTGGACTCTTAGATATAATGATTCGAATCAAATGTGACTTCATATTCGCTCTTCTTGGTCCTACGAATAGCATCCACAAGCTTGTGCTTAAAATCTCCACCAATACCATCTTTTTCCAAATCGTTCATAGGTGCCGATTACTTACTTCAAATTTTATGAATCAGTGCACATTAGGGATAAACTACTATTGTATCCTCTGACAGGAATAACTCCAGCTTGCATTTAACCATAAAAACTGCCATCGTTGTAATCTCTTGAAAAATGAGCATTTCCTTTACTTGTATGCTCGATAATGCATTTACAACAGTTTACATTCCAACCATCGTAACCTTTGCAATAGTCTTCAATTGAAATTTTCTTTGGAAGACGTCCACATGGACAACTTAGACAACTGGCATCAGGGCAATTGCCTCCGCAGGTGAAAAGATCAGATGCATAAGCTGAAGATGAAAGAAGGATAACCCCAAAGAGCAACAGTTTTAGCATTCGAATGTAGGTTTAATATTATAAAAAATACAATAATTGGACTGATGAGAGTCTAAAAATTGGTTTTTAATTTATTAATTGTTCTTACCTTTTAATTTCATCTCTTGTACGCGGCACATGCTTGGTAGAGAATACCCTTGAGCCTATATTCATACCTTTTTGGGGATTATATCAATAATCCAGTGTTAAAAGATAGATATAAAGGAACTCTCAAAGAGAGGCAAAAATACATAAGAAATAACTAAAATAAATCACATGATCACTCTCCAAATGCTGAAGAAAAAATATTAATGACAGTTTTTTATTTTTCAGTTGAAACAGCTTAAATCAAAAACTGCATGCCTGCTTGAATCAGGATTTCTTACTATTGTTGGTATTCCGATAATGAGCCAACTTAAAGTCCCCGTTAATCATGACTATGGTAAAGTGGATGATGTCCAAGTTTAATAACAAAAAGTGTATTTCCAAACACCTATGCTTTTTTCCTATTCTTTGTTGTCGAAGTAAACCCATTCCATTGCCTCACCTGATTGATGTTTTCGAAATATTAGTTAGCTTGTATTTTTGAAAGATTAGCTCCTCTATAAACAGTTCCTTAATATGTTTTGTTCATCTCAATATACTGATTGAGAATTGAGCAAAAAGGAAGCAACTCGTACGCCTTTTCATAAAACTAAGATATGACTGTTAATGATCCGGGAGTAGAGAACTATGCGCTTCTTAAAAATTTGTTCAAATCCCGATATAAAAAAGTTTATTTTGTGTATAGGAAGACAGCACATTGTCCAACTACATTTTATTGTTTGGTTTTTATAGCTTTCTCTAAAATAGTTACCAATTGTTTTGCTTCCTTTTCACATTTGTTCTTTTCTCCATAAGCCAATAATCCGTTTATAGCTTGAGTCCAAACACTTGTCGGGCTTTCCCATATATTATTTTCGATATTTTATTCCTGATATTTGCTGATGAGAGGACTCTTCATATGCATACTCCAAGGGCTACTTGATTTTCCTATTGGAAGGAAATCTTTATTTTTTTAGTGATAGATCCATCTTAATTTAATAATTATCTATTGCTATTAATTATTATTATCCTACGAAGTGAGTTCCTATTTAATTTTAAGGTTCTATACTCATACCCTTTTGTGGATTATATCAATAATACAATATTATAAGAAAGATATAAAGGAACTCTCAAAGAGGGATAAAAATTGAAATATACAAAAATAGTAAAAATTATTTCCATTTCAGATATGTTAACAAGAATTAATTTGATTATAGTTTTATTCCTTGCACAATAAGATGATCCAAATGCTGAAACGACTCACAAACGGGAAAATATTATTTGTCTTGTTTTTTATCTTCCTAAACCTCAGCTGTTCTTTAGTTATCAAAGATGATCAGGAGGAAAGGGTTTCTAAACTTGTTGAATTAATCATAGAAAAATAAAAACCTTTGGATCCAAATGCCTATGCCAATGAAGAAGAAATGAGAGAACAATCAAAGAAAAATTTTGACTAAAAACAAAGACTTTGGAGCCAACTTCTCGACGAAGTTCAACAAAATGGGTTCAATTACCATATGCATTCCCAATGGTAGCAAGCCATCAATGATATGATACAAGTCAGAAAAAATTTCAAGAAAAAATTGCAAAATACTTCGATCAAAAAAGAAGGATCCAAAAATTTCGCAGTCTTCATCAGATACCCATAAAACCCCACAGTCGACGAGGGGACAGTTGAAGAGCATTATGAAGTAGGACCTAATTTATCGATATAAGAATCAATGTATAAATATCATTTAGGACCTCACCCTTGAATCCTATGATCTTTCTCATAATCCTAAAATATATTGAGTTCTCTTCATCAATTATATTTTTATTATTTATTGATTGCTATAAATTTATTTTAGCAATTCCCACGAAGTGATTCCTGTTTACATTGCAAGATTCTATATTGATACCCTTTTGGGGATTATATCAATAATGCAATGTTATAAGAGAGATATCAAGGAATTTTCATCAAAATACAGATGATTTATAAATAATTTTTTGTTTATGTTTTTTTTCTAATTTAAAGAATTAATGCCATCAAAATTAAAATCTGGAATAATAATTGTTGTAAATGCATCATTATCATCAGTATCAAAGGGTATGCTCATTTCACTTCTCAATCACCAGATAGATTCTTTTTCTGGGGTATTATTTTATATCCTTGAACGCTCACCTCGGAGGTTCCTTTTCCCAGAATCCTGGTTTTGGCCCCCGGACACCATAATTGACTCTGCGTTAGCAGATGATTATATCCTATCCTATTTTATATTCCATTGACTGACACGGATGTTTGTGGAGGAAAGCAACTGAGTGATCATTGCAGCCTTGATATAAATCTAAAGTGTGCCTAAAAAATCTATAAAAAATAGCATTGGGGATATTTTGCTTGGACAGATTCAGCTCGTTAATGAGGTTGCCCAATTTAAATGAATTCAGAAATGACGGAAAATAACTTCAAATGAACTCCTGTTGATTTATGAGCAAATTGTAAAATTGTAAACATTGAGATTTTCAAAAAGAATTAGTCTATTTAAATATTTAAATAAAAGAATAAAACTATAATTAAGATTGAAGCAACAAAAGTTCCAAGATAAAGTTAGCAATGTTTTTATCTATTTTTAATGCAAAGTTAGTTTGGAAAAATTGTAAATTGTTTATGGATTATCAGCCTTAATCCCATCCATCTTTGAGAATCTTCAAATTTAACTTTCATTGTCCTTCTCGTTTTTGAATTAATTTGTATAAGATCAATGTTACAATTTTCTAAAGGAAACAACTGCTTTTGAGATTTAGAAATAGCGCGCAATTGATTTTTTCTTAAAATTATGAAGAATTGTAAAAAATCCATTCTAACTCATTCAAGTTTTCCCATTTGATGATTATTTACCAACTAAGAAGAGATGTTCATAAAAGCATTTCCTCATGCCTAATCTAAATCTGAATCTATATTATTGGTAGCATGACAGAAAATGTGCAAGAGTTAATTTATTATACTTTTTTGTAGCATTAACGCACATAGTGAAGATTAATTTATTATATATTGGTAGCACTACAAACATGCAAAATAGCAAAAATAGAAACTTTGACTAAGACACTTCACTCTAATGGATCATGAAACGGACAATCCGCTCGATTATGGAAGTTCCTACCAAAGACCAAATCTATGATAATGTCAGCTTCAAACTTGGAACCTTTTATAAGCGATTTTGGGAGAATAAGACTGATTACTTGAAACAAAATACTCGCAAAGCTGGTGAAATCGTGGCCTTGGCTGAGTGTATGCAGCAGATTGCTCGGGAGGATGATCGAATCGTAAAGATTTGTGCTTATGCCCGATAAATTAATAAGTTTCAATCAGATCATTATTTGGAATGGAAAAAGAACATTTGGATTGACTTAGAACCCGAAGAAAGAAAGTTAATGGAGGAGTATGTGGAACAGCTAACGCCTCCAATACCTTATCCAGGAGAACCCAAGGATGTCTATGAATCACGCTAAAAGGAACAAATGTTTTCTGCCTATAAAAAGATGAAAAGGGGGATGCTGCTGGTTGAGGTGTTTGAGAAAATTTGGACTATTCGAATGTATCGGAAAAACAACAAACACAAAGATGTAGAAAGACACCAAAGGAATACAAGAGAAATGCTTGAAAAGATTAGGAGTTATCATCCAAATTTCCGTGGATATTTATCCAATAACATGGGGTATGAAGAGTGGCAATAAATTGAACAAATGTGGTGATATGTCCATCTTTGCTGTATAATTTCAGAATTATTCATCTATCTAAGTCTCTCTATATTTCGGATATTTCTTATGTACTTAAAGCAACTATTTTGATGAATAAATGATCTACTGATCTATTTATCTATTTGAAGATCATAGTTAGAAGAAATACACTAAATAAAGTAATTAATGTTAAATTGACAAATTATTTATCTCTCATACTCTGCCAAGTTTATTATATTTTAGCTAAAGCTGTTTGTTATATCTTATTTATCATAGACAATAGTCTTGATTATAATTAACGGTCTAATTAAATATTATTGCAACAGAAAATATTCTTTCGTTGTAAT
>Ga0302191_10000968_pt1 | contig 18453 bp, 16 predicted proteins | sample II_Bog_E3_1_FD_198775 | JGI IMG/M metagenome (GOLD analysis project Ga0302191, IMG submission 198775) | Peat permafrost microbial communities from Stordalen Mire near Abisko, Sweden - II_Bog_E3_1 | ecosystem: Environmental > Terrestrial > Soil > Wetlands > Peat | place: Sweden: Abisko...
AACCCATGGAATGTGCCCGGCCTCGTTATGTGGCCGGGCATGTAGGACGCCTCTGATTTCAAGGGGACCGCGCCCTTTGAGAACACATAACGTCACAGCGACTTGAGCCAGTCCAGCAACGAAGCGTCAGTGTGCCAACGAGGCTTCCGTGGAATTCTGCCGTCTGGGCTCGTTGATAGAGTGCATGTTTCCAATGCAGCCCTCTTTGTACGAAGCGTGATCTCGGCGTACCGGTTGGTAGTTTCCAGGCTCGCATGACCCAGCCAAGCGCGAATGACGTTTACTTCGACACCGGCTTCCAGAAGATGAACGGCAGTGCTGTGCCTCCATACATGAGGAGAAATCGGTTTTAACCGGCCATCTGATCGCTTCTTGATGATCTGCGTGGTACACCTTCGAATGATCTTGTAAATTCCGAATCGTGTCAGGGCTGCACCGGTCGCATTGGTAAAAACTGGCCTGTCTGGTGTGTCGGTTGCGGCACCCTCAGTTAGTAGTTCATGCAGAAGGGTGGAAGTCTCTTCCCAGAGCGGGCAGACTCGCCATTTATCTCCCTTGCCGTGCAGATGTACGCGTGGATTTGGATTGAACTGCACGTTGTTTGCGCGCACGTCAGCTGCTTCTTGTACGCGTGCTCCCGTGTTGTAAAGGAAGACCAGCAGAGTTCGATCACGCAACGCATGACGCCCACTCGTCGGCAGTCTGGAAAGCGTGGTCTCGATCTCATCGCGCTCCATGAAGATGGTTTCGGGCGGAGCGGTTCGCTTTCGTGGAATACTGGCTATTCTCCGGGCCTGCTCCATTCGTTCCGGGCACTGTTGGCCGACATATGCGAAGAATGTGCGGATGACCGCCAATCGCTGATTGCGTGACTGAATCGCATTGCTTCGGCCTTCTTCGAGTGAATTCAGAAACTGATACACAATGCCAGTGTCAAAATCATCGAGGCTCAGTTGGATGACCTTTTTCTTGCGGTTTGCGGCAGAAAACTGAAGCAGTAGGCGCATCGCATCTGCGTAGCTTGTAATCGTGTTTGGGCGGAGCCCCTTTTGTAACCGAAGGTGGTTATCGAAGAACGACGTCAGCATAGAACCCAAAGTGCTGGAACTCACCGGACACTCTCCTTCCGACTTCCTTCCGCAAATTGACCGAAACGCTGGCTTGCGCATTCCAGCAGTTCTGTGGTGATGGTCAGGTAAACGGCCGTGGAAGATGGGCTCACATGGCCGAGAAACGTGGAAAGATCGAGCAGACGCGTCATAGGATCAACACCCTCGCGATACCATCGGAGCAGCGTCCCTACGGCAAACGAATGACGAAGGCAGTGCAGGTGTGGTGATGCTACGCCAGGTTGAACGGTGAGTTGAAGCTCCGGCACTATTCTGCGAAACGTAGAACTGATCGTATTTGTTCCGATTGGTGTCCTCTTCCGCTTGTTGAAGGAGAATACTGGACTGTCAACCGGGACAGGGCCAAAACGCGATTCCTCGCACTTCAGGAAACCTGCGATAGTGCTGGCCATCTTCGGACCAAAAGGAACCAAGCGATCTTTTCCGAACTTCGTCTGCCGAATAACCATGAGTTGCTTGTCAAGATCGACGTCATGGCGGCGCAAGCGTGATACTTCTCCAACGCGAAGTCCCAGCCCATACAGGATTGCGAAAATGACCCTGTACGTTTCTCCTCGGTTCTGCGCTCGTGAATTGCTCGGCAACTGTAAGGCCGCATCGAGAAGACTACGTGCTTGCTCCGGATTGAAAAGGAACGGTCGGCGTGTCGAGGTGGCACGTCGCATTTTGCAACGGAAGGGAGAGTCGTGCAGAACTTCATGCACCACCATCCAATCAAACAGCCTTCGCATCATTCCAATGAGTTGGTTGTGGCTGCGAGGAGTATGACGTGGGCGACAGGTAACGAACTCTTCGAGATGAGACGGCGTGATCAGGTCAATCTTCGCAACCCCATGTGCCAGGAGGTAGCCGTCAAGCAGGTGAAGCATTGGTTCTGTCTTGGCCAACTGCTTGCCCAGCGAGCGCTTGTGCGCCAGATACATGTCGATGCTTTCAGCCAGTGGTCCTCTCGTTGCGTTCTTCATAGGACCTCCTCGCCGTTTCCGAGGGCTACCCTGCGAAGGGCCTCGACATTAACCTTTGCGTAGATCTTGGTGGCATCTGGAGTACGGTGCCCGACAAAGTCTCCGATCGTCTTGAGCGAGAATCCGGAATCGACTAGTCGCTGAACGCAAGTGTGCCGCAACGTATGGGACCCCGGACGATGTACATTGATACCGGCTCTGCGAATGTGGCACTTGGCCTGTGCCGAAACAGCCACGCGTGATATTGGGATGTACGGCGCGTGAACCGCCATAAACACCGCTCGCTCGCTTGTCGCCGGACGTCCTTGTCTCAAATACTCGAGGATCGCTTCTCCCACTGCTGGCGTCAAGGGATACGCTGTCGAATGTCCGGCTTTGCGCCCGCGGACATGAATACAGTCACGTTTCCAGTCTATGTCGTCCAAGGTTAGTGCAGCGACCTCACGAGAACGCAGACCATATGTGACAAGGAGCAAGAGAATGGCATAGTCGCGCTTGCCGACGGTGCTTCGACGGTCAACTTTCACCAACATCTGCTCGACTTCGTGCCATGTAATCGAGCGTGGCAGGTTCGAGAATCGATATCGACGTGGCGATTCAATTGTCTTGGCCAAGTCGCATCCCATCAAACCCTCGGCATAGAGATAGCGAAAGAAACCTTTCAGAATGCTGCACAGGCTCTGTACTGAGCGCGCATCGCGAGTATCGCCACTCTTAGTGATGAAGGCCATGATGACCGCTGGAGACAGGGTGGGTAACGATGGTCGGCCTACGTTCTGCAGGTAATCCTGAAACAGCCGAAGGCAGTGCCGGTACTGAACCAAGGTAGCCTCAGAAAGCCCGCGATCTCGTCGCAGGAATTCAAAGAAGCCAGGTGCAGCCTCTCTGAACGGATTGTCCCTGCCTTTATCATTGCCTTCATGGTTTGGAATAACCAATCGGAGCATCTGCTGAATTGGATTCCGCAGTCCTCGGGCTGCAACCTGACGCTTGGATTTAGGTGATTCAGGCTTCAGGCGATTCAACGTGTCTTCGACAAAGGACTCGATGAGGTTTGGCAAATCGTCTAGGCTGGTTGCACCCGCTCTCTGTGCAAATCCTCCAAACTGCACCAACAGTGGCACACGGACAAACACACTTCGAGGCGCGTAGTTCTTCTCGTTCAGCCAAGTAACGTAACGTTCAATCGGTTCACCGATCCAGCAATCTCGGATCCGGTCCACAGTGGTTGGGCGAATGAAATAGTGGCTGAGCACAATAATCTCCTTTCAGAAAACAACTGAAAAGGATCATTACGCAGACAGCTGAATGTTATGTGCCCACGGACACAACTCCATGTGCGAAGGACAAAGGACATTTGGTGTATTCGGCCACATAACGAGGCCGGGCACATTCCATGGGTTATGTTCCCAGGAACATAACCCATGCGACAGTTACGTGAAGTCTTGCGTCTCTACTTCGAATCCCACCTCGCCCCACGGCAGATCGCCGCGATCTGCAAGGTGGCCAAAAGCACAGTCCAGCGCTATCTGGAGCGGCTGAAAGCGGCGGGACTGAGTTGGCCTTTGCCGGCCGATCTGGATGACGTGGCGCTGGAGCGGCGCTTGTTTCCGCCGCCTCCGGTGGCGTCGCCGGAGGAACGTTGCCTGCCGGACTGCGCGGCGATTCATCGAGAGTTGAAGAGCCGCAAGAATGTAACCCTCCAACTTCTGTGGGAAGAGTACAAGCAGGCGAATTTGTTGGGCTACGCCTACAGTTGGTACTGTGAGCTTTACCGCGACTGGCAGCGTCGTCTGGACGTGGTGCTGCGGCACGAACACCGCGCCGGAGAAAAGACGTTCGTGGATTACGCCGGGCAGACGGTGCCGGTGATTGATGCGAAGAGCGGCGAAGTTCGTCAGGCCCAGGTCTTCGTCGCGGTGCTGGGCGCCAGCAACTACACCTATGCCGAGGCCACCTGGACGCAGAACCTGTGGGACTGGATTCACTCGCATGTGCGGGCCTTCGAGTTCTTCGATGGAACGAGCCAGCTTGTTATCCCGGACAACTTGAAATCCGGCGTGAAGAAGCCTTGCTATTACGAGCCTGAGCTGAATCGCACCTATGGCGATCTGGCCATTCATTATGGCGTGGGCATCCTGCCGGCGCGGCCTTATCGCCCACGCGACAAGGCCAAGGCGGAGGTCGCGGTACAGATCGTTCAGCGATGGGTGCTGGCGGCGTTGCGCAAGCGCCAGTTCTTCAGCCTGGCGGAGTTGAACGAGGCCATCCTGGAGTTGGTTCACAAGCTGAATGAGCGTCCATTTCGCAAGCTGGCTGGCTCGCGTGTTGAATTATATCGGACGATAGATCGGCCGGCGTTGCAGCCGTTGCCGCTCACGCCGTTCGTGTATGCGGAGTGGAAGAAGGCGCGCGTCAATCTTGATTATCACATCGAGTTGGGCGGCCATTATTACAGCGCTCCGTATCAACTGGTGGGCAAGGAGGTGGAGGCGCGCAGCACGCACGGGACGGTGGAGATCTTCTATCAAGGCAAGCGTGTGGCCAGCCATATGCACAGCAGCAAGGCGCATGGCGCCAGCACCAATGCGGCGCATCGGCCGAAGTCGCATCAGCAGTATCTGGAGTGGACGCCGACGCGCATCATCGAATGGGCGGGCAAGGTTGGTCCTTTCACGGCACGGCTGGTGGAAAACATCATGACCAGCAAGCCGCATCCGGAGATGGGTTATCGCTCGGCTCTGGGAGTGATTCGAATGGAGCGCAAGTATGGCGCGGCGCGGTTGGAAGCGGCCTCGACGCGGGCCGTGCGCTTGAAGCTCTACCGCTTTCAAAGCGTGAAGTCGATGTTACAAAGCGGCCTGGATCGTCAGCCGTTGCCAGAGTTACTGTTGATGCCTTCTCCGGTAACGCATGAGAACCTGCGCGGGCCTGAATATTATGCTGCCCAAGAGACTCGTCTGGAGGTTGGCCAATGCTGAACCAAGCCACTCTGGACAAGCTCCATGCACTGCATCTGACGGGCATGGCGGAGGCGTATCAAAAGCAACTCGAAGAGCCGGAAGCGCGCGGTCTGAACTTCGAAGAGCGCTTCGGCATGTTAGTCGACAACCACTGGACGTGGCGTGAAAATCAGGCTCTGGCGCGCCGCTTGAAGAAGTCGAAGTTATCTTCCGAACCCTGCGTGGAAGACATCAATTACCGCTATCCGCGGCAGATGGACCCGGCAACGGTGCGCGGGCTGACCAACTCGCAATGGGTCGCGCAACATCTCAATCTCCTGTTCACGGGGCCGACCGGAATCGGCAAGACGTGGCTCGGGCAAGCGCTGGCGCAGAAGGCCTGTCGCGATGGCTACAGCGTGTTGTATCGGTCCGCGGCCAAGCTCTTCCGCGACCTTGCTCAGGCGCGGGCCGACGGCAGTCTGGGCCGACTGCTGGAGAGCATCGCGCGCACCGATGTGCTGTTGGTGGACGACTTCGCCATGGCTCCGTTGAGCGACGACGAGCGCCGCGGCTTTCTGGAGGTCTGCGACGATCGCTATGGCCGGCGTTCGACGGTGCTGACAAGTCAGTTGCCGGTCGAGAGTTGGCATGCGCAGATCGGCGATCCAACCATCGCCGACAGCATCCTGGACCGGCTGGTTCACAACGCTTATCGCATCGAGATGAATGGCGAGTCGATACGCAAGAAGAACAAGTGCACGGGATCGAACTCAACCGGAGGACGCTTATGAGCACTCCTCGGTTGATCCTCAAACAGCCCACCGGATGGTTCGCCGCAGGTCGAGAGTTTGCGCAGGCCATTACGCTGCTCTCCGATGGCGCTTTCAAGCTCTACGTCTACGCCTGCCTGCATGCCGGCCGACACACCGGTTGTCTTCGTGCAACGGTGGAGGAACTGGCGCGAGCTGTCGAAACAACACCATCGGTCATCGCCATGCACGTGGATGAACTCGAAGAGCGGGCCGTCTGTTGCGTACGCAGAGACCAAAGCCCGCAGCTTGTGCTTCAAATCCACGACCGCTTCTGGCCGTATCAGAGGCAGCAAACACCTGAACGCTCCCTTGAGCCAGAGACAGAGTTCGTCGAGAGAGTGCGCGCCCTGTTCCTGGCCCCAGCTTGCGTTCAGGCCAGCTTCTCAGCCGCCGATGAAAAGTTGGCGCTCGGCATGCACCGACGAGGCGTCTCCATGGAACAGATCACTCGAGCCATCCTGCTTGGATGTGCCCGCAAGTATGTCGCCATGCTCAATGCCGGAAGCCGAACCCCGATCACCAGCCTGCAATACTTCGCCGACATCGTCGAGGAAGTGAGCGAGTCGGCGATACCGGAAAGCTACTGGGAACCGCTTCGCGCGAAGGTCACGCGCATGGAGCAGCAGTGGCTGCACGCCCATCCACCGAGCCTCTGAGGCCTTAACCCGTGGGGCGGCCTTCGGCTGCCCCACATCATCAAGACAACGGCCCACATCACCATCATGCCGGCCCACATCCAACGGAACCGTACTGAGTGAACTGGAGACCCAGGCCGGCACTTTGCTAGACGCTGATGCCGTGCGAATTTGCGTGGCGCTCTTCCGCGAGAAGCGATTGGTAATGCCAGGGCAAATCTACCGTTGAAGGGGTTGCCGCTGCGCTCAGTAAACTGAGCTTAAGAACTATCAAAACAGTTCGATGGCAGGTTGGCTGAGGTCGCTGTCGACCCTTCCTCCGGCCACGGCAAGATGCGTGACCGTCTGACTGGCCATCTTGTATTGACTGAGATGAGCTTCCAGCAATGATTTGAAGGTGGTTTGAGATCGGCAGTCCCAGCCTGGACAATTTGCAGTATCGCTTAACTGCATCAGATGGTCGCGCATTTGTTCCAGCGCCAGTTGTACATGCTCCATTCTCTGGCGCATCACGTCCTGAAACTGGATATGCCCCATTGCTTCGACAAGCCGAGTGACGCTCTCCGCGTAGTTGGCGTCCACCTCGTTAATAACGTCCAGCAATAGTTGGCTGTTCTTGCAGAACTCCGCCTGCATATCTCCAAGGTCTGACACCAACTGACTCATGGCGCTGCTTGCCTCATGCTGTTCCAGCGAGTTATAGGCATCCGCCATCTCCTCTTCCACTCGCTTGCAGGTCGCATTGATCTTGGCCGCAATGTCGGCTGCGGCCTGGGTGGAGCGCACGGCCAGCTTTCTTACCTCAAAGGCAACCACAGAAAAACCCTTGCCTGAGCTGCCGGCGCGCGCTGCCTCAATCTCGGCGTTCAAAGCCAACAGGTTGGTCTGCTGAGCAATGGAAGTGATGACTTTGATCAGCGGTGTCAATGCGCCGACCTCGCCGGCAAGTCCCTTTATGCGCTCGAAGTTGTTTCTAAACTCCTCCGTCTGCATATTTAATTGCATCTCAATGGCGCCAATGATCTCCTTGTTGTTCTGGACGCGAATCTCAGTATTTGTCGTCAACTCCTGGCCGTTCTTGATGGACTGGGCAATGTGCTCTCTCTGATGATTTGTCTTCGCATTGAGGATGCCGATCTGCTCCATCACTTCCAGGACCTCACGCTCGGATTCGGCCATCGAATCGCCGATCTGGTGGTGCATTACGTCAATGTAAGGCTTCGAGTCTTTAATGTCAGATTCAATCGCTTTGCGTGCCGCCAGTTCATGCGAAATATCTTCGAAACTGCGCTGACCAAATGCCCACATATCGCTGACAGCGCTCTTGTCCTGTTTCCAGTTCGTATGCATAATTATCATTCCTGGAAGCAGAATGAAGAGTAAGAAGAATTCGGCATTATGTTGCCAATGCTCCATGAAACAATGACCTTGCTCGGCTGACAAGGAGAACCATAGCAGAAGATTACATATCACACCGACCGCCGACTGCCCGAGCAGCCGGTTTCTAATGCGGCGTAAACGTATCTTGCCATTTGTCATGACTTGAACTCCCGTTCATTTGAACAGGCAGTTGGAAAGCTGGCATAATCGAGTGAGATTGATTGTTGAAATACAATCAGCTCCGATGCCATATTCTTACGCTCCTGGCAAAACCTGCTTGATGACTTTGATCAGATCATTGCCGGCTAGCGGTTTGACCAGCCATCCAGTCGCACCCAAGCGCTTTCCTTCTGTGCGCTTGGATGTTTCACTTTCGGTGGTCAGCGTGAGAATCGGAGTAAAGCGAAATCCGGCCATCGCGCGGATCTTCTCAATCAACTGAAGGCCGGTCATTCCAGGCATATTGATGTCGGTAAGAATCAGATCGGGCTTGACTCCCGATTTCAATTTGTCCAGAGCAGCCTGACCGCAATTGGCCTCCATGACTTTGAAGCCGCTAAGAGTCAGTCCAGTCTTGAGGCTCATCAGCATGGTCAGTGAGTCGTCAACAATCATGATTGTCATTGCCATACAATCGCCTTTCTATGCAGGTTTGAGCACGGCCTCAAGCCAGGTGCGCAACTCAGGGTCTTGCGGCCAACGGTCGATGCTCGGCCGAGCCACCATGAGCACCTGAAGATTTGCAGTATGCAGATGGGTGCAGGCGGAGAGATCTACCTTGGCCGACGGATTTTTCTGCAAAGCTTCCAGCAGCGCCTCAGCCTCTTCCACGCGCGCCACATCTCGAAAGATCACGCGGTTTTTCTTGAATTCAATCGCCATCAAACGATCTCCCGGATATTCAAAATCATCAGCACGGAACCATCACCCATCAACGCGGAACCGGACCATACAGACAAGTTGGAGAGGAAGCCCGCCATGGGCTTTTGAATCACCCCCAGCGTCTCTCTGAAGCCGTCCACCAACAGACCCAGTACTCCGTCCCCCGTTTGCACGAGCAATATAGATAGTTCATCGTCCGCATTGGCAGCAGGTTGAGCGGTAATTCCGAGCAAGCTGTTGAGTGCTTTCAAAGGAACCACGCGCCCACGCAAAACTGCCGTCATGCTTTGCTTGATGCGATGAATGGAACGTCTGGGAAGCCGCACCGTTTCGATCACATTCTCCATAGGTACGCCAAAGAGTTGCCCGTCCGACTCAATAACCATGACTTGGGTCACAGCCATCGAGAGCGGCAGCGAAATGCGAATTGATGTGCCCTTGCCCACTTCACTTTCAACCAAGACCGAGCCGTTGAGTTTATCGACCGCAGTCCTAACTACGTCCATTCCCACGCCGCGACCTGACAGGTCGGATATCACCGCGGCAGTGGATAATCCGGCAGCAAAGATCAGATTAACGGCCTCGCGATCACTCATGCGCTCCAGTGCCGCTTCGTCGATCAGCCCTTTCTCATAGGCCTTTCGCTTGATCACCGTCGGGTCGATGCCCTTGCCGTCATCGACGATCTCGATGACCACGCGGTCGGCTTGCTGCGCGGCGCGAATGGTAAGTGTACCGGTCTCGGGCTTGCCCAGGGCGCGTCTGACTTCGGGAGTCTCCAAGCCGTGATCGAGGCTGTTTCGAACGATGTGAATGAGCGGGTCAGCCAAAGCCTCGATGATGTTCTTGTCGGCCTCTGTCTGTTCACCTTCCAGCACCAATTGAACCTCTTTGCCGAGCTTTCGGGAGGTATCGCGCACCAAGCGCGGAAAGCGCTGAAAGACAATCGAAACAGCCATCATGCGCACCTGCATGATCGCGTCCTGCATCTCGTCGGCGATGCGATTGATGACCGAATACTGGCCCTTGATCTCCCGCGAGAGTTCACGCACTCCGTACTGTGCCTCGGCTCGCTGTGCCAAGTACGGCAGCGCGTTCTTCTCGACGATGAGTTCGCCGATGAGATTCATCAGGCGGTCGATCTTGGCCTGATCGACTTTGAGGCTCCGCGGACCGGATTGATTATCTTCGGCGCGTCGCCCAAACTTGACTCCATCGTCAACAGCCGCCTTGGCTGGGTCGGAAGCAGGGGACTCTTCTCCAGCGTTGTTGCGGCTCTCACTGGCAGCAGACTGTCGAACAACCTTCGTCGTGATCAGGCTTTGATGCGCATTCAGCCAATCAAGCAACGGGAGACCACTGGCGGAAGCCTGAGCTTTCGCCAACGATGCTTCAATCTGATCTTCTGCATCGGCATTGCCTACGGAGTTTGCGAGATTCTTGAGTACCGACGCAACTGCCTTAAGCCTCCCAGAGAGCCATGCAGGATGATCGTCAAGCGCGAGAATCTGCTGTTGCGATTGAAGAATGCATAGGAGCGCCGCAGCTTTTTCAATTGCTTCCGGACTGCTTTCCTCATCTGAACTTAATTTTTCAGCAAGATAATCGCATTTACTCTCAGTTTTACTTTCGGAAATCGCCAGCCACAATGGATCAATCGCAACCATCTCCACCTGATCCGGCACATAACGAAAGTGCTCGGCCAATTCTTCATGGAAGGCTGCTGTAAGAAGATGAAACTTGAGCGAACACCGATAGGTGTCCAGCTCGGCAAGAGGCGGCAGAGGCTCGGACGGGAGAGCGCTTCCCCAGAGCAGACCCGGCGTCTGGCGGGCGCGATGAAATGGATCGTCGCCTTGAAAGAAGCACTCGGGCACGGGCTGATAAGCAATCCAATGGAACTTCTCCCCTTCACCGCAACGGCGGAAGGCTTCTATGCGCAGCGCTTCAGGAATCTCCGCGAGCGGCAATTGAGTGAACGTGTCTGCGATTGATTTTGATGAGGAAGGTGTTGATCCAGCAGTACCAGACGAAACAGAGACCTCCGGCAACAACGCGCGTAGCGACTCGGCCAGGCGTGCGGAATCGGCAGCTCGACTGGCATCGATGCACTCTGTCGCTTCAATTTCATTCGAGAGCAGACTGACAAAATCCATCGCATCCAACAGGCGATCCGCCAACTCTCGCGAAAACACCATCTCTCCATTTCTCACCTTGCCGAGCAGGTCTTCGCCGACATGAAGCACGCGCGTCATCTCGGGAAATGTGAAGAGGCCGCTGTTGCCTTTGAGCGTATGAACCATGCGAAAAAGTTCGTTGATGAGGTCCTGATCGCTGGGTGCATCTTCCAGTTGCATCAGCTTCTGGCCGACGCCTTCCAATAGCTCGCGGGCTTCAGAGAGAAACTGCTCCAACAAAGGATTCTTGTTTAAGGCGGTCATTGGGGAGCCTCCCCGAGCATCAGTCGCGCGTACGTCAATAATTGCGTCGGCTGCACCGGTTTGATGAGATAACTATTTGCGCCGGCGCGATAGGCCGCTATCTCATCACCCGAAGCGGCTTCGGTCGAGACCATGATGGCCGGCTGCTGCGGATTCTCCTGCTGGCGCAGTTCACTCAAAAATCCATAGCCATTGAGCTTTGGCATATTGACATCTACGACGTACAGATCGAAGGGAGCTTCGAGGGATTTTTCCAACGCTTCGATTCCATTCATCGCCTCTTCAACCGCATAGCCGGCTGATTCTAAAATGCCGCGGTGATACATGCGCACGGTGGCTGCATCATCGACAATCAGAATGCGTTTGGCAGTCACGTTTTCTTTCACCTTCAGGCCGTCCATCATTTGGCCTCCAGACTCTTGCGATAGACAATCGCTTCGGGAAATTTGCGTACCTCGAACAATGAAGAAATGCGGCTCATGGATTCAGAATGGCCCAGGCAAAGATAGCCGCCCGGATTCAGCGCCTCATAAAAAGTCTCTGAGGCTGTCTTGCGCGATGCATCGTCGAAGTAGATAAGAAGATTACGGCAGAAGATCACATCGAAGTTGCGATAGCTGAGCGTGTCGGCTGGCTCGGCGAGATTGACGCGCGTGAACTCAACCGCCTGACGCAGATCGTCACAAAGTTGATACTCATCGCCCACGCTTTTGAAATACTTCTTCAACCAGGGATCGGGAATATATTGCACAGAGCGGGCCGAATAGCGTCCGGCGCGCGCGCGGCGCAGAATGCTCGTATCAATGTCAGACGAGATGATTTCCACATCCCACTCTTTGATGCCCGGCCAGTTCTCCAGCAGAAACATGGCCACCGAATATGGCTCCTCGCCACTCGATGAGGGAATGCACCAGATTCGAATGGGATCCGCGCCGGTCCTGCGATGGACAATCTGCGGAAGAATGGAATCGACGAGGCACTTGAACTGATATTCCTCGCGCAGAAAATAGGTTTCATTGACCGTCATGATATTGGTGAGCTGCTGCAACTCATCACCCGAAGCCTGAAAGCGCAACATTGTGAAGTAGCCGCGAAAACTTCCCGTTCCAGTGGCTTCAATGCGCTCCACCAGGCGCTTGTCGACAAAGTAGCGCTTGGATTTTTCAAAACTTATGCCAGTGCGACGGTAGAAGTACTCTTTGAACTTCAAGAAGTCTTCGTCGGTAATGGCTGCGGATTCTGGCTGGGACGCATAGATGCTCATTGGCTCTCAGATTTCACGAACGCGTTTCAGCGCCAGATCAGCGGCAAACTGGATGTAAGCTTCGTGTGCAAAGCGGGCTTTGAGATGAAGCAACGGATCGATGGCCGCTTCGGTGCCAACTTCGCAGAGCAGATCAACTGCCGTGGCGCAAACATTCACGTGTGTGTCCCGCTCGATTACTTCGATCAACCATTGCTCCACATCTGGATGGCGCTCGGAGTTAAGGATATTGACAACGAAGATGCGAACGTCCGGGTCTGGATCGGCCAGCAGAGATCGCAGGATGGGCGCTACCTCGTCACCCAGTTGCTTGAAGGCCTCGATGACATCATTGCGGAGCGCCGCGTCCTCACTGCGCAGGCAATCGGCAAGGCCACTGCTTATGGATGGATCATGCAGTCGTAGCAATGAATTCAAAATCGCCTCACGTACGGCGGTGTTCTCCTCGCGTTTCAGGCGGCTCACTAGCGTGGTTGCGGCATCCAAACAAGCGGTAATTTTCTGAGCAGCATGACGGCGCACCGTTGCATCGGAATCCTCCAGTGCCGCAGCCAGCTCTTCGCAACTCTGCTGCTCGATTGGTTCAGCTTTGACCGCGCATTCAACTGCCTTTGCTTTGACGAGTCCCATCGTATAATCCTTACCGGCCAGCCCAGATTGATAACTGCGAGGCTACTCGTTCCACTGCCAACACCAAATTTGCTCCGCCTTTGGCAACCAACTCTGCCGGCATTCCGTAAACTACGGCTGTCTCTTCCGATTCGGCGATGGTGCGGCCGCCGCGTTTTTTGATCTCCGCGAATGCATCGGACCCGTCGTAACCCATGCCCGTCAACAGCACCGCCGTTACGCGCTTTGCATCGTAATGTTCCAACACCGAACGGCCCAGCAGTTCGACCGAAGGGTGCCACAAAAACTGCGAGTTCTCTGGCATGGGCAGCACCGTCAGCCGTCCCGCGCGGTTGGCCAGGACCATATCCGCCCCACCTCTGGCGATGTAAATCTTGCCCGCTTCAACCGGCAGCGCACTGCCTGCCTCGACCACCTGCAATGCACAACACTGATTCAGCCGCTCGGCAAAGGCCCTGGTAAAAGCAGCCGGCATATGCTGCGCCACCAGCACTGGCCAAGGGAAAGTTGCCGGCAACCCCGACAAGACAATTTCCAGCGCCCGCGGTCCGCCTGTGGATGCACCAACGACTAACAAGCCATCGCCCGCGCTCCGTGGTGCAGCCAATGCGGACGAAGCAGCGGCAATCTTCTTGCGCTCCTCCTGCATCCTCCGCGCAACCGTCCCTGTACTCGACGGTTTGCCTCTGGGGCGGCAGCGAGCCGCCGCGCGCACCTTCGCCACCAGCTCTTCGGTGATCCGGTCAATCGAGAGCGAGATCGTGCCGCCCGGTTTGGCAACATAATCCACTGCGCCCAGATTAAGCGCTTCAAAGGTCGCCAGTGCCCCCTCATTGGTAAGCGAGGAGACCATCACCACGGCCACCGGCCGCTCAGCCATGATGAGGGAAAGCGCGGTCAATCCGTCCATCTCCGGCATGTTGATGTCGAGCGTCACAACATCCGGCTGGAAATCCCGGTTTTCCCTTACCGCTTCGTCGCCGTTTCTTGCCGGCCGGACATCGAAATCCCCTTCGGCCTGAAACAGGTTCATCAACTGACGGCGCATCAAGGCTGAGTCGTCAACTATCAGCAGTTTGATCATGGCTTTATCCCGCAACCGCGGCCAGTGCCCTCAGTTCCTTCTTCCCCATCAGGTGCGGCGGATCGATCAGTTGCACCATCCGCTTCTGCTTTTCGAGATTGGCCATGCGGCTCAGTAACAGGCTCTGCTCGCTAGACAGTTGCGGTGCCGGTTCAATTGCGGACTTGGGAATCTTCAGCACCTCGGCCACCTGATCGACGATGAAGCCGGTGCGCACATCGGAGATGAGAAAGACCATGATGCGTTGGCGGTCGGTGCGCTCCACCTGCTTGAGGCCCAGTCGCAGGCGTAGATCAATCACAGGCAGAACGGTCCCGCGCAAATTAATGACTCCCTCGACAAACGAAGGTGCCTGAGGAACCCGGACCAGCTCTTCCGGAACGCGCACAATCTCCTGCACACTGGCGATGGGCGCGCCAAACTCCTCTTTGTCTAGCCGGAAGACGACCACTTGTTCGTCGTCGTCCAGATTGTCATCTGTCTCTTTGGCTTTCGATCTGCTCTCCACTTCGCTGTCATTCACGGTGTTCAGCGCCTCCGAAATCGCGGACTTGATTGCAGAATGATCGAAGAGATTGCGCGCAGTCATGATCGAAACCAGGCGCTTCCCGTTGTTCAAACGGCAGATGGCGGTAACCTCGGCCAGATTGCCCTCGCGGGCCAGCAGTGCGGGCAGCGGATCCACTCCGGACTTTGAGACGCGCAGCACCTCACTGACCGCATCCACCACTACGCCTACCGAAACGCTGTTCAGCGTCAGCACCACGATGCGGCTCTTCTCGTCGAGATCGCTGTCCGGCAGGCCGAAGATGCGGCGCAACTGGACCAGTGGAAGCAGACGGTTGCGCAGCGTCATCACTCCCAGCACGTGCGACTCCGAATGCGGCACATGAATCACCGCCTCCGGTACCTGCACAATCTCCTGCACGTCTTCGATGGCAATGGCGTACTCCTGGCCTTCGACATTGAAGCTGACCAGTTGCAGTTCATCGCTGGAATCCTCTTCCTCGCTCTGCACCTCTGCTTGCGCGGCGTTGGCTACCGCTGTGTTCTTGGTGATCGCCGCGATGTGTGAGAACTCCTTCTGAATGAGCTTGGCGAAGTCCAGCACCATGATCATCGCGTGGCCGCCCGCATCTTTGATGAGGCCACTGAGCACTTCGGTATTCACCGTGGTGCTGATCGACCCAACGTCTTCGATGTGGCCGGAATCAACGCCCATTACGCTCGAAACCCGGTCCACCACGAAGCCCAGCGGTTGGCCTACGTCGATCACCAGCGCGCGTGTTGCGTCGTCGTGCTCCAGCTCGGGAAAGCCAAAGAGACGGCGCAGGCTGATGATCGGCAGCACCTTGCCGCGCAGATTCGCCAGCCCCTCCAAAGCCGTCGGCGCCATCGGCACGCGCACCACTTGAGGCACGCGAATGATCTCCTTCACCGGCGACATATCGGCCGCGAAGACCTCATCGCCGGAGAGAAAGGTTACGAACTGCTGAGTTCCAAGTTGAGTAGATGCCGCGCGCCCGCTTTCGCCGCTTCCCGCGCGAGCCGCCTCATTCGGCTGTTGATCAGGGGCACGCTCGTCAATGACAGGTTCATCGAGAAGCGCCACGCCCGCATCTTGCTTTGATATTCTTTTTGTCATGGCGTCCCCTTACGCTGCGCTCTGCAGTTCGTCCGCCAGGGAAGCAATCTCTTCGATGGCTGCTGCCAGGTCTTCCGCGCCCTTCGATTGCTGCTGTGCGGCGCTGGATGCTTCGGTGGCTGCTTTGTCGGCTTCGGTGGCGGCGGCGGAGATTTGCTCGATGCCCTTCTTGACCTGAGCAATGGCCGCGGCAATCTCTTCAGAAGCGGCGAGAATCTCCGCCGTACCCTTTTCCACAACCAGAATGTCGGACTCTATCGAAACCAGGTCAGTCGTCGTGGCCTTGGCCTTCTCCACTTCGGAGACCGCCGAGAGAACAATCTCGTTCAGGTCGCGGCCTACTACGCCGATCTGATCCTGTACCGCCTTCACCAGATCCTTGATGCTGTCGGCATTCTCGCTCGAATCATGCGCCAGATTGCGAATGTCAGTGGCCACAACCACAAAGCCCTTGCCGAACTCGCCGGCCCTCGCCGCTTCAATCGCGCCGTTCACGGCCAGCATATTGGTCTGGATCGAAACTGTGCTGATAGCCTCGACAATCTTGTCGATGCGCCGCGAGACCAGTTCCAGATCATTCATCTGCTTAATGCTGGCGCGCGAGGCGTCAGCGGAGGAGGTGACACCGGCGATCAGGCTATTGACCGCAGTCTTGTTCTCTGTCAGTAGATTTTTGATGGCGACGACTTTTTCCGCGCTCACCTTGGCCCGCTTCTGCGCCACGTCCAAACCTTTTTCGATCTGATTGGTGGCTGCCGCCGACTCCTCCGAAGCCGATGACTGCACTTCGGCACCCTTGCGAATCTGCCCCAGCGCGGTCATGATCTGCGCGCTCGAACGGTTGATCTCCTGCACCGCCGAAGACAATTCCTCAGAAGCAGAAGCCACCTGCTCGGCGCTCTTGGCCACATCGGTCGAGTTCTTCAAATCCTCGGCCAACTCCGACAGCGCCTGCGCCGCCTGTTCGCACTCGGCCAGTGCCTGCGTCTGTTCGGCAACGGTCTTCGCGGATTCTTCTGCAGCGGAGGACTGCTCCTCGGCTGCTGCGGCGATGCTCTGCGAACCCTTCAATGCCTGTCCTGCGGCTACATTCGACTGACCCGCATTGGTTGCGATTTCCGAAATACCTTTGACAATTTCAACCGCGTCGAGGCGAATCTGCTCCAATTGCGCGGTAATGATCTTGCCCTTTGCCACCTCTTCTTCAATTGACTTGGCCGAGGTATTGATGCCGTCGGCGATGGACTTTACGTCCTTCTGAATCTGACCGACCAGCTCCTGAATCTGCTTGGCGCTCTTCTCCGAGGTCTCGGCCAGCGTCCGCACTTCGTCAGCAACTACGGCAAAGCCCTTGCCGTGCTTGCCGGCACGAGCCGCTTCAATCGCCGCATTCAAGGCCAGCAGGTTGGTCTGATCCGCAATCCGCGCCACGGCCTTCACTATGTCGCCGATATTGGCGGCCTGTTTTTCCAATTCGGAGACCATGCGCACGGAATCCAACTGCCGCTGAGCCGCCACGCCCACATTGGCGATCAGTCCGGCCACGTCGGCGCTGGTGCGAACAATCAATGTCTGGCAAGCTTCGCCTTTGCCGCGGCTGGCTTCAGCATTCTGCAACTGCCGGGTCAACGAAACGCCCACCTGCGTGAAGGCCGACAGCGACTCCTGCGCCGCGCTCGATGCCTCTTCTGCGCCAGAGGCGATCTGGTCGCTCGCACGCTTCAGTTCTTCGGCCGCGCTGGATGCCTCAGCGATTCCTGAGGCCAGTTGGCTGGTTGCGGTTGCAATCCGTTCGGCCGCCTGCTGTTGTTTGGCGAGCGTCCTCGCCTTTTTGCGCTGCGCCTCCGCCTCGCGGGCGGTCACAGCCGACGATTTCCCATCTGAAGAGACAGAGGTTGCCTGAATGGCAGTTTTCTTGACGAGAGCCATGGTCCTTCCTTTTCGTATGTGACGTTCCAGAGTTGGTGTGTGATGATCTTCTTGAATTGGGAATGCGTGGAGCGGTGAGAAACGCGTGTAAAGTACGTAGACGCGGAAGAGGTGCGTCCGGGTGGTGATTGAATCTAGTTGGAACCATCGGCGGGCAGAGACAATAGGAAAGTGGTCAATATAGCTCACTACCTGTGGAGAGTCCTGAAACAGGGCAGGCTGCCAAATTGGGAGTCCAAATAAGATGTTGGGACAGGCTGCAAAGGCAACTACGCATTGAAAACCATAATTTATTGAATATGAGTTGGATATATCATTCCACCGATTGTGGATGTTTGTACTGGGTGATTCGGCTTCAGGAGGCAGCCACTAGCAATCCCACCGATCACGCGACCGTAACCCATGGAGAGGCCTTCGGCCGCCCCACATCACCGGAATGCTGGCTCACATCCAACGGAATCGCGGCCCACATGAAACGGAATGATGGCCCACTTCCAACGGAATCCAATATCCTGCCACTCGGCAAGAAGGAAACGGAATGATGCTAGTTGAGGTTTTACTTACCCTTTCCTTGACTCATGTGGGCCGCGCAGCTAATGTAAGAAAACAACCAGCGTCGCTTCGCTCCGACTCTGGCCCACATCATCGGAATCGGCGGCCCACTTCACCGGAATACGCACACTACATCGTACGTTACGACATTCGTCGTGA
>Ga0302191_10000973_pt1 | contig 18431 bp, 15 predicted proteins | sample II_Bog_E3_1_FD_198775 | JGI IMG/M metagenome (GOLD analysis project Ga0302191, IMG submission 198775) | Peat permafrost microbial communities from Stordalen Mire near Abisko, Sweden - II_Bog_E3_1 | ecosystem: Environmental > Terrestrial > Soil > Wetlands > Peat | place: Sweden: Abisko...
CCAACCCCACCCCCTTACCTTGATTACTTTATTCATCTGTATGAATGAATGATTAAATTGTTAAACAGTAAAAAAAATGATAACGAGAATATTGCTGAAAGGACACATCTGTGGGATATTTCACTTGATTTGACTATAATTAACTTTAATTATCCAATACAATATTTATAAACTTTTAGATATTATTTATTCTCCATACAATTATGAGTAAAAAAGTATATCACTGCTATTTTGTCAAAACAGTAATAAATTTTACACCAGTAATATCAAGAAATGCTGCTATAACTTACATACAATTTAAATATAACTAAACATAATCAGTTCACAGTAAATTCAAAATATTTCCGAAAGAATTCGAATCTTTATTTTAGAGGGTCGTTTCAATTCTATATCAGAGTATGCTTCAAACCCTTATTAATAATAATATATACCTGATGCAACATAAAGCTGAAAATGATTTTTCCTCATTCTATAATAAATTCAGAAATGTTCCCAAACAGGAAGTGGCGCAAGCTGTAAGGGAGAAGGATTTTAAAGAACTAATGCGACGTGGCCGTACCTCTCTCATTATCGACTGGTCAAAGATCCTATATGGTGCGCTTGGGGTGGCTTTCATCCTTAAAGGTATTAAACTTTTATATCGATAATGATAAGGTTTTGCCTTGATTTTTGTCCATTGATTGATTTATTAACTTGAAATTACATGTGTATGAATCGATAATGTTAATCAATTAATTTTAAATATTTCCAATTCACTGTCATTGCTATTACCTATCCACTGTAGGATGAATGAATATCGATGATTGGCTTGATATTCAAGGATCCTATAATAGTGAATATAATATGACTGTTGAATGCAGTTATAATTTAAATGAAATAAGCGATAACCAATCTGACAAAGTAGGAAAGTCTACGTTTGCAGGAACTACTAGCAGAACATAACATCGACGCGAAGACATCCTCTAAAACCCAGAAGTACTATCGTGAGATGCGGAAGATGCACCACTATTTCGACCAACATCCCTATAATCTATAGGATCTCATGCGCGCCTCGATACTAGTAGCTGAAAAATCACAAGTTGTCTATACTCTCAATGGACAAAGAATCAGAGGGTTAGGGTTATCTCTCAATGAAATGATTAAGGAGGGTGTGAGTATGAACAAAATGGTTGGAATTATTAAACTCTTCATGACTTATAATAAAATGATAGATGAAGAGCTGAGGGAAGACCTCGTGGAAGTAATCGAAGAAATTACGCTTGGAACCAACTTTATTGAAAAATTTGAAAGAGCCATCGCATACTTCGATTTTGAAGAATTTGTTAGTTAATCGTATGGCTACGGCAGACTTTTCACATCATTCAGCTGGCTATTCTTTCTGCGGTTACACAGCAGATTAGGTATTAAATCAGAGGTTGAGGGTGACTACTTACTGATCTCTGTGTTGTATTTGATGGTACGATATGCATTTGACTATATGAGACCTAAAAATACGCCAACAAGCGTTAATAGGTCGAACAGCAAGGTTCTTATCACTTCCATTCTTCAAAAATTATTTCAGATCTTTCTGATAGACGATCCCGTTAGTTTTAAGCGCATAACAGCCATGGTCGATCAACACTTCTAAGAACTGATAGAAACTCAAACTTTAAAGTGTCACGACTGTCAAAACTATGATTTTCTCAGTCCTACACTCATTGGAATCAACTATAAGAAAATTGATATGCTGTACCAGAGATAAAGAGATCCGGCATCTATTGATTATAGACTCTTTTTGTTGAATAGACAGTCAACACTCACTCCTACTAAGGATACAAGCGCTCTGAGCAGAGCTGGCACAAAAGAATCCAAAAAACGAGAGATCAAACCTCGTAGTTTTGCTAGTCACAAAATTCTAACCTTCGATATGGAGGAAGGGGGACAGTGCTCGGATAGTTCTAATCGCAACTATGATATAGTACTTATGAATTAAAGCAGAAACTACCAGCAAATGTTAAAGTGAGTCCGTCCTACATAAAAACTCCACTCATATGTGCGCAGCAGTAATCCCCTGGCAGTGTCCTTCAGCATTTTATTGCCCGTGAGATAAAGTTTAATCGCAATAAACTTTAAATATTATAGAACGAGCAGTAGATTTTGGAGTTGATCAGGTAAGTATTGTAGGGCTACATGCCCAACTCATCCAAACTAAAATAGCATGTCCTACTGGTATATAACTACTACCTTGTCGCCAGCACTCGTTTTTTCAATAATTAGGTTCACGATGAATGTGATTTTAATGGATTGCATTGCGCTTTCCTGCTGCATTCGATGCAACTCGTCATCTATTCAGGAATTCAATATTCTCATGATAGTTGCAATGAAATTAGGCTTATCCTGGAGTATATTAGGAGATATATCACCACCACTGGAGTAGATTTATGGATAGTCAATGATTTTTTGCAAAGAGATAATAGTCGACTACCTCCACAATTCAAGGAACTACTTAGTTCTATGCAAGCTATTATCGTAAACGAAGTGGTTTGGGAAGATGAAAAATTCATCAGTTAAATAGAATCTCTTTCGAATGATTCCTCAACAAGTATTCACAAAGGATAAATCTTAAGATTGCTTAATTTAATGCTGGCTCAGATTCGAACTCAAATAAGCCGACTATTACTTAGCTTCAATCTAGAAGAAAAGTAATAAATTGAGTCCAATATCTATAAGACAATAAAGTATATGATAGCCGTGGCTCCTCAAGCGATACTGGGCATGCACATTCATCAAATAATGCTTTCCTCAGTCTATTTAACTCTCCGCACTCGGTCAATCACTATTAAATTTAATGATATCATCAATCACTATCAGCAGATAAATGGCATTAAGAATGGAGAGTTCAAGATAATAATTAATTAAATTTCGATTGGAGAGGGGGAATAGGCTACCAATATTAATATCATCGAGTACTACAACAAATATTTTGTACCCTTTATCAAGCATCATCTCGAATCTATCAAATTCTTGTAAGACATGTGTTATTTAGATCCTTTGATAAAATGCCTGAACCTTTTAGGAGGAATATGCATGATATCAATCAAAATCAAAATATTAAAACCTTCGGTGGTTTGGGAAAGAGTGGATGGAAAGCCAAGACTCGGATGAGTAACAGGAAAACTTATACATAATAGTCCCAACCAGAAGAAAGCAGAATGAAGAAAAGCTATACTGAAAAGCATTCTGAAGAAAAAGAATTGAGAGAAGCGTTAAGAGAAGAAACAAACCAAGAGAGGAAGTCGACAACCATGCGTAGTCGACCCACAGGATCGTTACTGAATGTTCTAAAGACATAGAAAATGAAAAGCCCGCCTTATCAATGATGACTACATCAATAATATCAATCTATTAGTAGCAAAAGAGATCACATAATCAATTATAGATCCATTATAGATCTGAGTAATCTCTTCCTTCTGTTTTAACTAACGATAATGAATGTTTATCTTAATGCCTCTAATATTAGATATAATATAAATATATAAGAGAAAAGAAGATGATGACCATCTGTATTGTTATTGATCACTGATATAAAACCCACACGTCTGAGTCTACTATTTTAACTGATGTTGCTCCCCGATTATATTTCATTGCTAGTCTATAAATATCGATGAGAATGAACAAGATGTATGCGCCATGAATATATCCAATACAAAGGTTTTATTATTTACTTCTTTGCTTGATTCTACAACAAAATTTAGCTTTGTTCATCAGTATTTTAACAGATTATTGCTATTTTCACTAATCAAAACAATAAGGATCAAATAAAATAAGATGACTCTCATCCATAAATTTATAATCTGATAAAATGAAATTTATCGATTAAATTTGCGAAAAAATCGTTAGTCCCCCTAAAATGGGCTACTCTCCCTACGATCTCGGTACTGCAAATATAACTCAGGTAACACATGTAGTGTCTACGGAAAGAGGCAAGATTTCCAAATAATAAACAAAAAGTGCTAAAAAATTCAAGTCAGTTTTTATCAGAGTCACTCGCAGGTGAGCGAAAGTATTTGTATTGTTTATCTTCACAGTATGAACGGCTCTCGCCTTGAAAGTATAAATTAAATTATCTAGGCATGGCCTATGCGGAGGATATTTTAAGAATGGGCTATGCCTTCTGCAGCTTCGATTTTACAGGGTGTGGTAACTCATAAGGGAACACTATTTCCTTTGGAGCTAATGAGAAGTATGATGTCCTTGCAGTTGTTTAGGCCATAAAGTAGAAATTTAACGTTCACAAGGTGATACTTTGGGGAAGATCTATGGGATCGGCGTGCGCTATCAAGTATTGCGAGTTAATGAAAAATAACAACTGGACATAGTATCGCAGAGTCATTATAGGACTTATTCTTGATTCTTGTTTTCAATCATTTTCTCGGCTGGCAGTAGAAATTGGTCATAAGCATTCTGATTTTCCGGAGTTTATAATAAAAGCAGGCTACTACATTTTGAAGAATACTCTGTAGGAAAAGGGCTAATTTAAAGTAGAGGAGCTTTAGCTCGAGCCAATAGTGAGTAATTTAGATATACCTGTTCTTTTTTTAACATCTCCTGACGATATAACTGTCAGCTGTGACCATTCCTAGGCTTTGTTTACAAAATGCCCTCACCGCAAAAAAAAACTTAGGTACATTAAGGGACTCCATAATGAATGTCGGGACGCAGACTATTTAAAGGAAGTAAAGAGCTTCATCTAGTAAATTGTGCGAGAAGATAAGAATAATCTATTTACCTCACTTATTGAACTAAAAGCCAATAGATTTGAGCAGATTATTGAACAGCAAAGAAATTTTATTATGGAGGCCGATTAAAATCAAAGAGATTAAGGGGGATGCTACTGCTCGCTATTTCCACCTCCTCTTGCTCGATCAAATAGCTATGATGAGTTTTAGACAAGACGAAGATGCACTGAGCCTCCCATGAATAGAAAAAAGTTTAAAATAAGTAACAAAGTTCTGAGCCCACGTAGTTTGCGAATACAGAAAGATTTGGCCTATTCTTATAGGCACATATGATGAGGTGATTACTTCTTTTATTTGTAATATTTGTCAATACCTCATGGACATTATCTATGCATTCCTATTTACAATAAAAATTGCATTTCTAATCAATAATAATGTATTTGCGCTACGAATGAATGACAAATGGCAAAGGTTGAGTAAATAATCACAATCTCCCTTTTCTTTCTTTTCCCTTATCCTTTGCACCTTCCACTCTTTTATTTGGATAATTTCCATTTTGACCATAGTTACTTTTTATTTTGTTTTAGAATTCAATCAGCTTATCTATCTCCAGATGATTGTTCTTCTTAAAGTTTCGGAGACTATCTGTTTTTTTAAAAATACTCTGTTTTGGAAGAGGGTCCTACTTTTGGTGCTAAATTTTGCCGTAAAAAGTAATTAACTAGGGAATTTTACTCGCTTGTTTTCCGGTTGATTGACCAAATTTACTACCATAGAGAGTGATTGAACCATTTTGCATGGAAGACTAAACTTTTCTGTTATACGGACTCATTGACATCTGTTTTGGCCTAAAACGTACTTTCTCATTCGAAAAACGCTTAGGGTAAGCTGTCTAGTTCATGGAAATGGTACTAACCTTGGGTCTGAAAGTGAGGTGAGGTGCTTAGTTATTAAAAATGAGGGTTTTCTTGATGGGTTGCTTCTGATTTTCTTGAGTAAATTAATAATTTTAATGATTTCTAAATTAAACTGAATCTTCTGCACTCTATTAGTCGATTTCATTGATAAAATACTGACTTTTTTTGGGTCTAATGGATTCCAACGGTTGATTTGAACTACTTTAGAAAAGATTTTATTCCTTTGCATCTTCCATATCGCAGACCTATTGAGTACTGGCTAAATTGATTCTAGCCATATATTGCTACAGACTCATTCCTTTAATAAACCCTCGCTAATTCTCTTAATTGGATTCTCCTGTTACTTCTATTTCCATTGTTAGCAGTTTTATAAAGTTACTTAAAATAATAACTTATGAATTTAACTCATCACAACCTCATGGTGACTTTTCAGTAAGGAGTAAATATCTGTTGATACTTCAATCAGAAACAAAAGAATCAATAAATTCAATAAAAGAAAAGGCATTTTAAACATATATATAATCTTATGAAATGTTTTCAATTATCTCAATTAATTATTAGAATAAAGATAGTAATGAGAGCGCTTAATAAATTTCTCAGTTTGTTTCACCAGAAACAACGGATGAACCCACAATATTAAAATTTGAGCAAGTTGAAAAGGGTGATGTTTCTTGGAAGTGTTGGCTTTGTACTGTGTCTTAGTTTCTCTAAATTCGTATTCACCAATCTCATCTATTCCTTCGAGCCAACATAGGAAAACAAATTTCTAATAAAACTCAATCCATCTTTAGACAATGTAATTTCTTAGTTAGATAGGGTCAGTATAAACCTACCGCGTTTCTAATTTTCGGAATTTTGCAAAGATTATATGCCAAGTATCTTGAGTAAGAACCCTATTTAAAGATTAACTAAGAGTAATTTGAGGGTGAAATACTTCATTGGGTAGCTGTACATGATAAAGCTACTTTTAACAAAAGCTAAAAAAAGAAAAAGTAAATTCCAGTGGCAATAGTTATTGCTGGCTCAGAGGGAATTGATAATACAATCAAACATTGTTTAAACACTGCTTACAATTTGGGTTTTAGAACTGTTGCTATTGATCCGAAGGATCTTCATGACAAAGATAAAATCAATCAAATTGTGAATCATATTAAAGAAAGGCATCCTTCTTCCAAACTGTTTGGTATTGGGGTTTAGTATGGGGCCAATTTACTGATAAATTATGCCTCGGAACACCCTAAAACATTTGATGGGCTTGTATCAATTGGTAATCCCTTTGACCTTCTTAAAAGTGAAATCAATTTACAGAACTCTTGGATATGGAAAATTCTTTATTACAATATTTTGAATGCTAGAGTATAAAAGGCGAAAAAACAGAACTAAAAGCTAAAAAAAGAGAACATTTCTTCTCTCTTTTAATTGGATAAAAGTCTTTACAATATTGAAGATGAGAAGTTACTTGAATGGAAAATGAAGAACTCAAGCATTAATTCTATCAATAAACTGTAAGACACGACTCTTTTTCTACAATCAAAAGAGGATCCCTTCACTCAGTACAGATTAAATAATGAAGATTAATAGGTAACGATTAGCGATTTTAAAACGAGCATTGCATATATATTACGACTTAGAGAGGAGGGCACAATGAGTGGTTTTAAAACTTATGGATGAATAGGGTATATTGGTTGCTACTTAGTGGTTTATTAGTCCCATCAGTCACTTTCTAAAGCTTAATAACTAATAGACGATAACTAAACTTATAACGCGAATCAAATAAAAATAGCAGAACCCTTCTACTACATTGTGATTAAATACTTATCTTCTAAAAGTTAAAATTTCTATTGTTTTATCTTTATTTTTAATCGTCAAATATCACATCAAATGACAGCATAGGCCGTTACATATATCTTCAGAATAAAATAGCGTATTATTAATCATAATCTAGCGCTGTTTGGCCTTGTTCTTTCATCTTTCTTACCATAAGATAGCATCACATACTTGGCCCTGCTTATGTTGGCCTTGATTTTATCCATTTATTAATTTCTCTTTTATAGTTAAGAGAAATCAATGCATGAAGGTGTTTACAGAAGCCTCCTAAAAAATTTCTATCTTAATAAATTAATACTTTATTTCCTTTAGTTGTCTATTCAGATATTTTTCTGCAGGTACGACCATAATTCTGGTCCTTTAAACAAGTGTTTTGCAAATTAAACTGATTTTAATCTTGAGGACAAATCATTTTACGAAGCAAGTCTAAATTTTATGTCTAAATCTTAAGAGAAAGGTCTGAATCACACAATATTTACCCCTAGCTATCTGTTTAGGTTTGGGTTTTGTTTTGAGAAATTGGAACTCGAGAGGAGAAGAAAGGTCGACTTGAGGTTTTACCTTTCTAAGAGAGAGTCGATGCCTCCTATAATTGTCTTTCCTGATTTTTTGATCGACCAATCTGTTTGAGGAAATTATATTCCACATCGTTAATAACTATATAGCACTTAAAAATGTAGATTCAATCTTTTAAGCAAATTATAAATTGGAAAATAAGTTAATGAACAAAGCTTTCAACCAAAATATAGTCAAAAAGGCTAAAATTGTTCTTCATTAAAATTTCACTGATAAATGGATGAAAGCATAAAAACCGAAATCCTGTTATTAGTAGGCTAATCCCAATATAGTAAAACTTATCGATGATTGATTAACTATAAAAAGATGCTTAATGATTAAATAGGCGAGGATCAATATATTTTTAGTTTTGTTCTTCTCCAGTGTCTTCTCTTGGCGTTATATCTGATCTTGTTATCAGTTTTGTATCTGAACCAGTTGGGGAGGGGTCTGTTTTGCCTCTGTTTTTTGGCCAGCCTGCGCTTCATCAGCAGCGTTTTAATAGCTCCCATTTGTGGATATAAATATTATAATTAATATATTCATCATTATTAATATATTCTAAGAATTACTCCCATTTTGACAATCAGTTATTATTCGCTTTATTTTATTTGCAAGTTTTGAAGCTGTTGGAAAAATATTGATCAGGAAATTATGAGTTTGGCCATGCAATTGTAAAATTCAGTGAGTGTGCAAATTTATTGAATATTTAATTCGGATGATTCAGCTTTAGGATTTCAATAATATTTTCTATTTATAATGTAAGCCTACGATCGCGAAGAAAAAGGATTGTTTACTTTCTATCTTTAGCAGGCTGATTACGAAGATATTTTAACAAGTCAAAAGGGTTTAGAAAAAGTCAAAGAAAATATGAAGAGAGAAGAAAGGGTAATTCCAAACCAAAATCATCTTGTTGATCATTAAATGAGTAAAATTTCACAGTAATCAAAGAGAAAAGCAAGCCATAACCATACAGCCGTAACTCACATTACCCACAAAGCAGAAGAGGACATCCCTTAAATTCAATAGACAAAACAAAATTCTGATAAAATTGTGGAACTGCTCTAAAAACACAAATACATTCACCATAATAAACCTCAAATAAAAGTGATTCTGAAACCCGAGGAGCGTATTGATAAAGTTACCTCTTCTTAATTAAAGGCTCATTTACTTTAACTAATGGTTAGTGATAAATCATCAGCAAAATAAATCAGTCCACTTGGAAAGGAAGAATCGAAAATGGCATAAAAAATGAAATAAACCGAAGTAAAGAATATAAGGATTCAAAAACCCAATCCTTTTAAGAAATTAGCACTGCTACCCACAAGTTTTGACAATCAGATATCCACAGTTTTTGAAGAAAAGGAGGCAAATATGCTCTATAATTCAAGATCTTTAGTTCATAAACAGAAAAAGCACGAGTATCAAAGACATCGTCATGAATCTAATTTGGAAATGGAAGATAAGGATCATAATTATACAAAGAATATTTTTCCAAAGATAGAGTTTAAATCAAATTCTGAAGTAATTAAAAAATTGAGTAGAGTCATCCAAAAGAACAGTAAGGTCGGACAGGGGCTGTCTGCAAGGTATAAAAATCCGATAAAAATGGAGTAAACATATCTAAAGCCTATTTAAACTGACAGGTATCGGTAGAAAAGAGATTATTTTTTGAATGTATAAGCCTTAAAAATGAATAGTCATGAGTATGAGAATTATAGCAGATATCCAGATTAAGCCCAATCTTGTATGCTGACCCATAATCAAGATGGAAAATCATAATTTCGAATGGAATTTAGCAAAGATAAGGCTTTTATGGATATTGTAAAGAAACTCAAATTCAAGTGATAGGAAGTGATAAACTATTGGAGATAGTGAATAAATGATTTATTTTCCATACAAATATATGATGTTTATCTCATACCAAAAAAGAAGGCATATTTTCGTTGCACTTGAAAGAAAGTATTATGATTTATTTCTATGTCAATTTTAAAATATTATATATTTTAACGATGCATTGCAATAACTAAAACTAATCATTGATGATGGATACCAAGTATTGCGAAGATATATCATTTTTCAAGGAGATAATCGCCATCATTGATGAATGCTCCAGTAACTTTAAGGTTATTTAGAACTGATGAAAGAGGATCGAATTTTTCTTAGGAACACCATAAAGGATTATATGAGGGAATTAAAGCAAAATAAGCATTTTAGTGAATATAAGATCGACCATATTAGAATGCTGGTTCAAATATTTGTCGACGCTGATCGAAAAAAGTCTCTGTCAAAAATGCAAAAAGGGGATAAACTGATGAATGTGTTGCAGACCCATCTGAGAAAATTCATAGATAATAATAAAAAATAAAAGCACAAAAAAGAGATAGAGAACTTTATCAATTGGAAGGACGTCAACATCAAAACTTCTAATGAATTTTACAAAGAAAATAATAAGAGTTCACGAAGTAAATAGAGAACCTATCCAATCCATATAGGAGGGATATAAATTAATAGGAATAATGGTACCATTTCCAATCATTTAGATGGTCATCGGAGATACCCGCAACTTAAACTGAAATAATTCAGTAAAAGCAAATAAAATTCTCCTGCCACCAAAGATGAACAATATTCTCAGTGTAGCTATCGTAAGAAATTATCTTTTTTAAAAAAGTAAAAGCCGAGAGATGAGTTTAAACCTTTTAAATAAATAAAATAAAATGAATTGATTTTAAAAAAACACTCGTAGTAGACTTTCAAAATGGAAATTTCAGCTATACCCCGATATAACGATTAGCGCTTAAAACACTCTAATAGTCTTAACAAGCAATTGATGAGTAGTAGAAGCAATAACAACTGCAAAATACAGAAACAATCCTCATGCAGATCTTCTCAAAATAAATAATTTAATAAATAAAAGCCTCATGGCATTGATAGTTCGAAAGATTTCAATAAACCCATTGATAAAGTACCAGAATAAAAAAACAAAAAATAACCTATTGAATCATTACTATCAATCAATTCTTCTCTTTAAAATTCCTTCAACCAAACTACTCGTTTCTCTAAAAATCCTCTTTTTTCCGAATAATATTCCAATAGATCAAATGAGGTATTGAATAATTCAACAAGTAGATATGAACTCTCCACTAAAAAGATTCAATAAATGTTTTAAAAAACCAGTAGCATCATTAATCAACTTGAAAACAAAAATACCAACTGTTCACCTATGATATACACCAATCCGATCAATCAAAGTCAAAGAAATTCTGAAAATATCTTTACCCCGCCTGAGTTCTTGGCTGAATGCAGAAACTATTTACTGAGTTCAAGCAAAAGGAATAGCATGATAATCTCTTTATAAAAAACTCCATAAAAAGAAAAAGACATCTCGAGAAAATTAACCTTTTCTAGTATTATAAACGAATCTGAATGGGACAATACCATAAAGACGTAAAGTTTTCAGCAAAGGAAACTATAATAGGCAATGTCTCTTCGCAACTCACTCAATGCCAATATTAAAAAACCATCCATATAGGTGTATGTTCAATTTCCAAATAGAACCATTCATAATGCTGAAGAATTATTGCTTTAAATATTTCATGATTCTCATAAAGTCTCTTTAAATCAGTCTCAATTGGAATAAATAATGACCAAATCTGCTATTTAATGCCAAAAAATTCTACAACAATACTGCGACCTATTGATATGCCAAGCGAATAACTTAGGTCCAAATAGAACTTTTGATTTTATTGCAATGGCTCGATATTTTTACACTTATTGCACAGTGTTTCAGAATTCTAAAGAATATTTTTCAATTTTCCTCAACTCTGTGCTGGACAATAAAAAGAAAGGGTTTATAAATTCGATGGACATTACATAATTTTTCAAAAGAATAGAATCATCAAAGATATAGGTCTAATCTTTGACGCTTATACGTATGAACATCCAAGAGTATATTAATTGATATTTAGAGCTTTTATGAAATGTTGCTAAATTTAAGGAGAAGCTGTAATGACAAAATGGAGCCTCTATTACTTATAATTGAGAAACGACATCAATCTTTAAGCTGTTAAGCAATTATCAAGCAAAATTCAAATTCATGGGCATCAGAAATGATCGAGTTAATGATATTTTGTAGTATATTAAAATATAACAAATTTGCATGAATATTTCTTCCAATCAAGCAGTCATCAACTTAATCAATACACTTAAGTATAAACCTTTGAAAATAATGGGGACATCAGCTGACCGTGCATCCATTCATTAATTAGCGATTGTAAACTTGTTAAATTGTTGATATCTTTCAATTTTATTATCGAAATATTATAAATCAGTTAAATATCACTAGAAATTGGTTTATCGTTCAGTTAGAGCCCGATCTTCACTATTGAGCCTTTTGGGCTGAGGAGGTTTTTTCACGACTTAAAACTTAGCTCTTTTCCTTTTTTGGCTCGTAATTGAATCCCGTTTTTATTACATTTTTGAATCTATTTTGACTTTTGATTATTCTGGAGAATGCATTGGAGTTTGATTACTTTAAAACAGTGTTCCTCCTGACTGTCTATATTTGATCTTGGAATCACTCTCAAATTCACCTATGGGTAAATTTTATTTATCAATGAGGGTTTACTTTGTCTGTTTCCTTGTTGAGTTGGATAATCTTATCTTTTTCCTCATCGGCTTGCTTGACAGTTCGTCAGTTAGGTCATTGTCACTCATCTTTTTTTGGTTTTTGCCAATCTCAGCCACCAAATTAAGCAATATATTTTTTAGTAAAATTCTTTGTTATTCGTTCTATTTGGAGATTTTATCATATTCCTCTAAAGGCTTACTGATTAGATTCTTTAATTTATCTATTTTTTATGCCTATTTTGCATTTTCGATTATATCATTGTATAGTCTCTCAAAAATTTCACTAAAGACGCTGGTTATTTCATGTGAAGGTTACACACGCTCAGGTGATATCATTATTTCTTGAAAGGGATTTTCCTCAAATGGTTATAGTATCTTAGGAATTGTAAAACAATGCCCACATTCGCTACAATGAGGTTAGGATTGAAAAATATTTCGAGATATCATCTTTTTAATTCCTTGTGCTCTTTCAGCATAGTTTAAAGTTGTTGTCGTTTCTTACAGTGTAAAAGGATGAGGACTAATGCAAGCAATCATAATGGTCTTCGCATTCCCCCCTAATGAATCTTTCAGCAATCTTGTAAGTTTGCTGTCACGATAAGGAATATGCCCATTCCCTGATTTCTTCTCATTTTAAACTAGAGCATTAATGCAATTTCCCAATGATAAAAGACTCCTATTGATGTTGGATCCTTAATTTTTCCTTTGATTGTTATCGAGATGTATCTTTTCTGACCCAGCCAAGTCAATTATAAACAATTTACTGTTAATCTTCTGTTTTTCTTTCACAATTTGTATCTCCATCTTCAATACTGCATGTGATCGAGAAGAGATTTGGTTGTATTGAGTGGCGGCTGAAGTTCTGCGAGTGGTTCCGGAACTAATTAAACTAACAATTTGCTCAACAGATTTGATAGATATTTCGCTTGCCTCCGTCAATTGGGTATTACCCTTTCCATCCTATCCAATAGATATTTGTTTTTTACCATCTTAAGAGAGCAAATCACGAATATTTTCATTATAGATTTACAAAAAACTAAATTTCAGTTCCACCTTTCCTTGCTGACTTTCAATCTATCTTTTACGAGATAGCAGATATTAAAATGTAAGGTGGCAAATTCCCTTTTATGTTTACTGCTTAGGATGACCGAATACTGAAAAGGTTTTGCCGGAGCCAGTAATTCCATAGGCTAATATCGTACAGTTATAGCCTTCCAATGCTCCGATAACGTTTTATTTGATAGAATGCTCGAATATTTCGAGATTAGATTGCCCTGCCTCAAACACTTATGAGAAGAAATAATCTTTCATTCTTTTTTCTGTGTTAGTATACTACTGATCGTAAACGGATATGCAATTTTTTTAAGTTTTTAGAACATCACTTGCCCTGACATTATGATACTTGGAGTAAAAAGATAGAGCTGCTGGAGAGAGTCGTCCTTTGTTGGTATTTTTCTTTCGCCCCTCCAAAAACTGTTAGTAGCTATCGATTTATTCAGTCTCCTTTCTCGCAAGGGGACGCACTCGCACAATGACTTTCATGTTATTCCTTTAACGTTGTTCTAATTGCATCAATAACGAATATATAATGATTAATAAAATTTATGAATATAATTCAAAAAAAGCATAAATGAGTATAATAATTCTAACGGGTTAGAAGCGATGAATAAGAAGGCATGAATATTTTGGGGATGTAATTGTTATATTTTTTGTTTATTAAGTCTTCATTAATCTTCATTTTATTGATTTAAGTTAAAACTATAAACTGGATGCTATGCATTTAAATCTAAGCAAAAATCATTCGGAAATTAATGCTATTTGTGTGAGTTACTCGAATTAATTGAGTAATTAATATATTTAAAGTAGAGTTCTTAGATGGGGCAATCTTTCCTCTTCAATTTGTTACCAGATGATAATCTAATCATAGAATAGCCAAAATTAATTTGGTAATAAGTTATATTATGCTTGGAGGATTCAGTCAAGGAAAACAAATAATAAAACGTCGCGAAATGTAGCGCAATTTCGAAGGACTGCTTGAAAGAATCGGCAATGTTCGTGCCATTTCTACTGGAAGAACATAATAATAAAGACCCATGACCTTGAATCCCGGAAAACGGCACATGATGTTGTAGGACAAATATACCGAAATCGAACGAGAAAATAAATATCTGTTGTAGAAAATAGCCAATACATTCAACAAGCGTATGATGAGAAGATCAGCACAAACATAAAGGGAAAGTTTGAATAAGACTTTAAACACCCCTTTCCGGAAAAAAATAAACCAGGAAATCGAAGCATAAAACGCAAGGCTTTTGAAAAATCTTCAGGAGAAAAAATCAGACTATGAAACAGTAAAGCTAAAATAAGAGTGGAAAAAGAGGAAAGAAGTAATCAGAAATATCGCTAATTATCCCCTCATTATCAATGACGGCGGTCGCAGGTAGAAAAGGAAATTGACACCGAAAGCAATTTAGAATGCCAGTGGCAATATTAATCTGAATTAGTTGTCAGGAAAAATATAAATGGTAAGAATAAAAAATATCGACGGAGTCAATTTGATAATCACTGTAAAATTGGGAAAAAAGTACTTAAAGATATTCGGAGATCGTAAATTTGGAAAGAGTATAAAGATCATATAAATTCCGAGAAAGGAAGCTTTTTAGTTTATTTAGAAGGAGTGCGAGGGAAAACTATAAAGGGTATTCGATTGCGTGCACTTCGATAAAGAGAACAATATTCTTTATCTGTTGGGAAAGTAAGCGGAATCCAATTTTAAAAACATGATCAACATGAGGACTAACCATTTGCCTGAATCTATCAACGAGGATAAAGCTGAATAGGAAACAATTAATAATGATTGATATGAGCATTAGTGTCGTTGATCTTGGTGATTATTAGGATTTTATGGCTCAACTTGGACCCATGTTTAAAGCATTAGCTTAATTATTATTTTTGAATAATTAATCAATTATATTTTAATAAATATACCACAAATGCAGATTTGGGTCAATCAAATCGATGGAACCTGCACTCAGGCCTTTGTACCTGCCGAATGCTCTTTTGAAGACTTTATGGCTCAATACGGTTTGACGAATGCTCGCCTCGTCTGCCAGGGCAATAATCTGAATGGTATCAATTTCGGAGATCTTCTCTTCGAGAATGCTAATGTCTACGTGACAGGTGATTTGGATGGTGGCAAAAAGAAGAAGAAGAAGAAAGTATTCACTACTAAAAAGAAAAACAAACACATTCACAAGAGAGTAAAACTTGCTGTTTACTCCCTTTATTCAGTGGATGGCAAGGGTGCAGTCACTCAACAGAGAAAGACATGCCCTTCCTGTGGGCCCGGAACTTTCATGGCTCAACACTGGGACAGATATTACTGTGGTTTTTGCCACACTACCATCAAGATGGACGCTTAAACCATCAAGAAGAACGAAGAGATCATGAAAAAGAAGAAAGCTGCTTTGGAAGCCGAGAAAAAGGCTAAAGAAAAAGAGGCTGCAGACAAAGCACCAGCTGGAAAAGGCAAGAAAGACGCTAAAAAAGCAGCCGCCAAGAAAAAATGATGTTTCTAAAAATATATCAGATAATTTTTCATATTTTGATTTAGTTTTAAAGATTAAAAATTACAAGTTAAATATACATTGTTTGTCAAAAGAATTTAAATAAATTTTAAAGACATCTTGATATATTAAATTATCAAGGAAGATATTTTTTTATCCGAAAATGTATAATATTACTTGCATTTCGAGTCGCTGGGATATTGATAAAATATAGTCATTTTAAGAATTGATGAGTTTGTTTGAACCTTAGTTATTTTATGGATTGTAGCATTGTATTTCAATTTATTTATCTCTACAAATATTTATAATTTTTATTTCGATCCTTTAAACAATGAGTAATGTATCTGATGGGAAAGACATGAAGAAATAATTTCCTTAGACAAGAGACTCAGAAAATATTAAAGAATAGCTGAATCTTCTCAGTTATCCTTTGGCACAAAATTCAAATCAAGATACATCATATGAGGTAGAGTTAGTTTAAATTGATGATGAAGTTAATCATAAAAAGTTATCATATTTCGAAGAGTTAATAATGCCAACACCTGATCCATCAAGTAACGATAACTCTACCCAAAATGAGTTATAAAATAATTCTGATGATTTAAAAAAATATAGGTAGTTACAATAAGATTAGTAGGTTAAAGAATTATTTTAACAATTTAAAAAATAAAATGGACAAAATTAATAAAATGGATAAAATGGATAAAACGGATAAAACGGATAAAATGGGTCAAATGGATAAAATATATATGGGGGAAAAAGTGGAAGACCTAAAAGCAAAAAGATTCTCACAAATAAACTTGAAAAATTTATGCGGATCATTAAATCAAAGATGATTGGTCTCATCAAGTCAATTCTTCAAAACAATGATCGTAGGGACCTAATTTTGAAATTAGAATTAATTGAAAAAACAAAAATAGGGAGGAGCTTTGAAGATAAGTGGTTTGTCAATCTCATCAAAGATGCCTAGTTTGCGCCCTTTATTCGTGAATGCCTTACAAAAGAATGCTATTAAAGCATGATCGGTTCAATGAAGAGCAATTAAATTCACAAAAAAGCCTATATTAACCACCGTATCCCCTTAATTCTTCTTTGGCTGGACAAGAAGAATAATAAGGCCTTTCGAGATTGGTATCACCTTTGCTATCTGGATCCAATAAATCGATCATGATCCATAAATCCATTAAATTCTCATTACAATTATTTAAATTAAATCGATGCATTTAAGTATGAGAGAATAATATTAAAAGTTAATATCACGTGGGGAAGGAAATTGTTTGTATTTTCTAAATGGTCCTCATGCTGCTTATTACTATGATTAACACGTAAATCAAAAACAAAAAAGTCATTGTGAGGAAGATGTAGAATTGAAAAATATTCCCACCACCGATACATTTGGAAGTCCATGGACAATGATGGTCATAATGAGAAACACAGACCTAACAGTCACTGCAGTGTTTAGCATGGCGTGGAACCACCATTTGACAGTAGTGACATTATTTTGTTTCAGATAGCGGTAAATTTTAAGAAGATTCTGTTACTATTCCTGGATTGCTTAAAGCCACAATTAGATAAGAAATACATTGTCCTATGCAAACAATTTGGGTTCCATTTTCAAGTGCGCAGTTATCTGCAGTAGAGTTGACGAAAGAAATAGTAAGACCAGATATGAGGCAAAACGTCAGAAATGTAATTAAAAAGCAGCAATCTACCTAATGAATAAAGTTACAGTTGGGCCCAATGCTGATGAGTACAAAGCCATCGTAGATAATCTTCATTTTGCCGTATGGATGTTTTTTATAGTTGTCAGTATCAGCAAGGTCATCCTAATCAAATAAGTTTTCGATCTTTATATTTGGTGACATACCTTATTGTTTTGGTGTAGTGCCTTAATAAAATGATTTTTACTGTTTTTATCATGAGGACCGATTATAAACTGTTGAATAAAATAATTTATAAATTTAATTTCAATAAAAGGAAATGCATTTTAATTCAGCCTTATTTATTCGTGAATGGTTGAGCAGCATGACTTTATTTATTTTGGAGTCAGGTTGGATAAACAATAAAATGTTAGAATAATAGTCATTGCATCAAATATAGTAATAGTTTTAATATCTAAAATAGCTATGAATATTTCAGGATGGTACAATGAGAATCATGCCTTATTGACAAGATTTTAAGCCTCGACATTAACTTCATGAGTTTGCTTTCCTCTTCTG
>Ga0302191_10000987_pt1 | contig 18298 bp, 14 predicted proteins | sample II_Bog_E3_1_FD_198775 | JGI IMG/M metagenome (GOLD analysis project Ga0302191, IMG submission 198775) | Peat permafrost microbial communities from Stordalen Mire near Abisko, Sweden - II_Bog_E3_1 | ecosystem: Environmental > Terrestrial > Soil > Wetlands > Peat | place: Sweden: Abisko...
CTGTCATTTTGATTAATTTACTTTATATTAACATATTCAAACAATCAGCAGGGAGGATATTTCCAAGATAACAACCATCCTAATCATCTTAGCAAGCAATTCACTGATGATGTAGAATCTGCTTCGATAGATCCTCCCTATTTTAATTGCATTTTTAAATACATTCTCTATCAACATATTCTTAGCATTTTCGCTATCATGCTTTGAGGAAATCATTTTAAAAAATATAAATAAGGCTATTATCAAAGAGGAGTGATCGAGAATATTTTAATTCACAAGGGGACATTGTGCATTTTGGCATTTGACTTGGGGACCAAATATTTTTATCGCAGACCAAAGTCAGGGAGTAATGCCAATAACTAATAACATAACTGCAGTGAGCTATGATACCCTCTTATTAATATTTGTCGTGCTGGTCGATCATTGTTCCATTAAACCCTCCAAATTAATTATGTAATGATTGTTGAAGGTGGGGCCCGTAATTAAATTGGTCGGCAATGACTACTAATAGGTCGAAAAAAACAATGAAGATTAAGACTGTACTCTTACAGGGTCATTTCTATAGTCTTCTCTTATTATTTGCATCAGCAAATAAGACAACATTTCAATCTAGGATGATTGAACATACGCTCATATCCATAACGGGGAAATCGGAGAAGCAGTTTACTGCTCTTTCCAGGATGATCATCCTTTGTAGATAATTATCTGCATTGTGAGGATATGAGTGAGTATGACTAGATTGTTGTCATTTAATAAACAAAAGAAATACATATATTTATTACATATTCCTTCAGGGATTCAGTCCCTCACTTTCTCATAGTCCTATAGTAGAAATAGGCTCAATCAGTGCATATACAAATGTTGATAGATGTAAGACATATGTTCTTATATATTGATATATACACTCTTTATGAATCATCTATCTCCCTTCGGCAATTCTTCTGGACATTGCTTTTTGAACTTTTCCCCATCAAAGAAAGGTTTTATCGATCGTAAATTTTTGATAAATGAGGTTTCCATTTTAATGTTGACTTTTAATTTTGAATTATCTTCTTCTTCTTAACTTCTCTTTGAATTATTGTCGATCGGATTGATAAGTTACATTTTGTTTGGAGCTTACATGATTATAAATTAAATATCATGAATTGTTAAACTATTATGCAATTAGTCGATGAAAACATTAATATTAGTATAGAATTAATTTGAGTTCACCCTTATGTTTAATCCAAACCAATAGGCTACTCATTTGATTTATCCCAGATACTCAAGAATCGAGTTTGCTTTTGGGTCTATTTAAGAGGATTTAACTCTGCCTTCCAATTAAATACTATAAATCATGACTTTTTTTTTAAAAGGTGGATAATCAGTACGGGACTTAACAATAATAATCATGTAGAATATATTATAATAACATACTGACAGATAATTTCTGCATTTCACATGAACTGTCCACAGATATATCAACTTCAATCAACAGCCACCCAACGCACTCGACTGCAGAATTATTAGCGAGTGCGTATGGAGTGTCGACCTTCTGGATGCAATTCACCTCACTATATCAAATCGAAAATAGGTAGTAACGAGCTCGAATATTAGAAAACTCCCAGATTTAAGAAGGAAGAGACAGAAGGTCGTGACCTACATCAGGGAAGCCACCCAAAATTGGAGTATTTAAGAAATTGTCAAGGCATACGAACATCAACTTTTTAAAATAGATTTGTCAAAAAAACCAGCTTTGAATCACTGCCACCGATGTAGCCTTTGTCATTAATATCTCAATACTTTAAAGATGTTTAAGTAGCATAGAAGGCAGCAAAGTCAATTAAAAGAAAGAGTAATTTAGTTGAGGAGTAGTACTACCAAATGAGCCAGCAAAAATAAGCTGAACCAAAAAGATTGACGGCTTCTTAAAAGATCCTTCCCAAATCGATGTTTTCGCAACCACTGAATAAAATTAGCCATGATGTAACTTTTAGAATCCAATCAACGGAAATATAATAAGATAAAAAAAGTATTTCAACCTTTCAATCGGATGACAACATGTTTGAAAAGCGGACATAATCAAAGACTTATCTGGATCATAGTGATGATGACTATAGCTCAAAGAGAAAACTAACTGAAACGCAAATAAAGAAGCAGGAACAACTCTATCGAAGTTTAATCAGATCATCAAGTCGAGAAGGTAATGTCACCAGCAAACAGTAGCTAAAAAATAAGATGAAAGTAGTTTTGGATGAGATCTACTCGCTGAAAAAATTACTTAAAGTTTGATTTATATTACAATTATGACTGACTACAAAACACTATATTAGGCTAAACTTGCAGAATGGGAGGAACTCAATAAATTATATAACGAGCTCGACGAACAGAGTAGCATCGTCATCAACGATCTCGAAGAAGATATCAAATCACTCAAACGCAAAAATTAAACACTGAATCGTGACATCAGTTAGCAAAGGGTAAGAGTTGTTTAATGTAGGAAAAGAGTAAATGTTTTAAAAGCTCAATCGAACGAGAAGTTGAGCTCGCTCAGAGAGAGCGCAACTAGTTCAAAAAAAAGTTTATGTAATTTGAAAAGAAAGTCATCGAACTCGAAATCATGAACGAAAGTCTATAATCAGAAGTACTTGAACTGCGATCAAGCTGAGGGCAACCAAATCACTACTGTCAGAGTACGAGGCGAGGACTGAGAAGACAATGGAGGAGTTAACAGTAGTTCAATTGGAATTATAAGAAACTCACTCTAGCAATCAAGAAATAGTAGCTAGATTAAAAGGGCAACTTAAAGAGACTTAGGAATAGTTGTTTGCACTGCATAAAACTAAAGAGAGAATAAACGAAGGAAGACAGTCTGAAATGTGTGCGAGCAGCGAAATTGCAGCAACCAATACCACTGTTTTCAAATAAACTTTAAAGGAAATTCGATAGTATTTAGGCACCATTGACAATCGTAAGCTAGAGATAAGAAAAATGTTACTGAAGGGATGAATTTCATCAGATTGATATTTGATAATTAATAATTTGGAAATAGATGTTACAGCTTGATAAATAGATCAGCCATTGCTCTCCACATCCATAGCCAAGCTCTCCTCATATCTCAGACGCTCTTTGAAGAGGGGGATTGCGTATTTGATCTGGCCCTTCTCGCGGAATACTTCTTGATAATAGTTTGGGACTTTGATTTAACTGGGTCGGAACTGGACAACTTCATCTGTTTGCCAATTAAATGCTCCAACACAAATATTATCCTTATATTTTGCGATAAGCTAATATTTTTTATCCTATTCATAGCGTCGCAGATCTATAAGTTAAATGGGCCCTTCTCTCACCTATTAATTGGCCATTTGAATTTGGAATCGAATTAAATACTCTTTGATTGTGCTCCAGCGATTTACTGGTCCTTCATTCGCTTCCTCCAGCCCGTCAATTGCCAAGTACAATTACTCTTGTTCAAGTGTACGGCCAACTGTTTTGAAAGTTAAACATAACAAAACTTCCTTCTGTTCGATAAAAAAGGAGACTTAGTTGCTATGACTTATGGAATTATCCCATAGCTCATGCACTTTTGTACTAAGACAGTTATAAATCTCCTCGGAACGAAGTGAGCCTCTTGGCATCCATTTAATAATCATCTCTCGATAAGCAATATTGGGACAGAGATTAAGACCATGAATGATGGCAACTTTGCGAGAAGATAAAGCTTTGATGATGTGATGTGAGAGAGGCTGATCAAATTAGTATATTTGTTATAAATAAATGTTAAAGCTTTTCTCATCGATTATTTTCTGCACAATAGGGGCGAGATCTAAGTGTGCGAGGATATGTCTGCCGCAAGTATACTCCTGATGTTCAATGAGAGCATAGACGTCGAGCCCATAGACGTCAAGAGCAACAATGTTATGTCCTGTAAGAAGAATATTGTCACAAGGCATATTGACAAATCTTTCGTATACTTCAGGGCGCAAGTGTAAGCCTATGTTAATTGCAAAACTATCTCCTTGATCGCAGCTAAGAATCAAAATATTCTCGTTTTAGGTGCGACCGCTATAATGCCTAAGAAATGTTTTGGTGTTGATATTTTGACCATTTTCGCGTAGTTGTACAAAGCCATCTCCTATTTATTATGGTTCCTCTAACGGAATTGCATACTAATACTCCCTTCGATAGGCCATCTTATCCTCTTCACGATTATAATTTAAATCAATCCATGAATAAGTAGGTGTTCCCTTTGGCACAGTGGCCTTTCGAGAGTATATCTGCCTATTCTGAGCATGTTAAATTACATCCAACTACATTGGAGCTGCCGTCTTCACTGTTTTTTTTAGATTTACTGGAGTTATACTGTTAAGCTTTATCCTTCTAATGCTCACAAGTTTGCCTGCTTTATCAAATATTATATGATGACCCATATAGCCTAGAAGGGAGAAAGGCCGCATAAACTTTTCTCCGACTCCCCCCAACAACAATATTTTAACTTTTTAAATATCTTCTCCTTCCTAGAGGTAAACTTCATATTCAATTCTCGGGCGTACAAAGTCACTACTGAGACCTGTAATCTTGTTCTGGTTGGGTCTAATTTATTAGTAGTTAAAATGGAATTTTTTTGGAACATTTTAGACTAAAAGTCTACCTTCATCCTGCTGATAATTGATTAGAGTAATATCGACCTGAAAAGCTAAGTAATTTTATTTGTTGTGATAAAAGCCTCCGAATACATATATGTCATCAGTATTAGGCACTTGAAAGCAAGTACAGCCACTTCGCGGAAGAATATGCCGATAGTCGGGGTTGTGAGGCTATACCGCTGCGAAAAGGAATGGCTGTTCTCGAGAAGCAATAAAAATGAGATTAGTTGTTTGCGGTTAGTAGGTGGAATGGGCAAACTTATGCATTAGAGCCAGCTTTTTATCATAGATTATAGGCCAAAATATAAGAATACGTCTGTCAGTCTCATGGTAGTTGAACTGTGTAAAGTATTGATAGGAATTGAGGCTATACACATTTTGAATCAAGCTTATCTCCCTGAGTTTTACCTTTGTATCAAATTTATCATCTATAGACTCGTCTATTACCCCACAATAGCTTTTTAAACACATTTCGGTTTTAAAGGTAAGGTGATTGAACAAGTAAATTAGTGCCTTGGAGTATTTTCGCCTGCTGTCATAACATACTTGACTGTAAGGGGCAATCGACACTGGTATATTGGCATTGTTATATGAGATCTGAAACTATATGGCAATAAAATTGATATCTTCCTCCTCAAATTGATTTTGCGATTGATATCGCGGGAGTCTAGCGTAGAATTTGCACTCCTCCCTATTTCTCTATTGGACCAGCTCCAGTTTGTACTTGTAAACAAAATGTTGCCATTGATCGCTATCTTCTTTTATTGTTCCATATTTGGAGTGAATTAGTTCAGAGATGTTTTTAAAAGATTAGTTTTAGTGAGTGATCTCTTTTAACACTTCACTGATCAGCCTCAAAAAGTATTCAGGAATCATAGCTATTCCCTTCTGCTAGGGGTTGGTTTGAGACTGGTAGTAATTAGTCAGAATTTTCTCTATTTTGAGGTAGTCGTTACTGCGAGAACGGACCTTTTCGAGAACAGGATGAGCCTTGCCCAGTAATTTAAATAGACTACCACCATATTTCATAATTTTATAATTGCAATATTTTTATATTGCGTTATCCTCCTCAATAATCTTATCAAGAGAGTGTGTTCCTGAACTGATTTTTAAGAAGATGGATATTTTGTCAAAGATGTCATAGTTAATGCTGTTATTCTTGCAAAGTCCGATTCTTTGCTCATAACCGTTATTATAATGCTTGTGCAGTTCATAAAAACGTTCGGTTTGCAACATATCCTCGGGCAGAGATTTCTCGTAGTAATAACTTTTGGTAAAATTGCAGTAAAAAATGATTCGCATACCACTGATGATGGTTAACTCGCGAATCATCTCCAAGAAGTGCTCATTTTAGAAGGTGAGCTTGCCACTGTAACTGATCACGATCACTGATGGGTTGAATTATTTGATTTGAGTGTAGACCATCTCTCTCATTACAAATAAAATAAAATTAGACTGGAAAGCCTCGATATTACTCAAATTATACTTACTCCGTAAGTAGATCGAGTTTACTGGAAAAATAAAAAGTCGTTTGTAGTAATCAATGAGTTCCTTATCTGTTTTTTCCTTTAATTTAAATATTTTAAACTCCAGTTCTCGCTCCTACTAATTTAACTCTGAAAAAAGATACTGTTTTACGAGGTGTTCAGAGCGAGATAGGAAATATTGCTTAAGCGAAGCATCCTTCAATAACTCATCTTCTTCTAGTGGAAAAGATATGTATTGTAGGTACTTGGAAAGATATTTGGCTATGTATAGATTATAGTGAGATTCATAACCATCCAGATTGAGAAAGGTGATTTTAGAACAGTTATATGTTTTCATTTAATCGAAAACTGTTTCGGATTACTACATCTGTATAGTGGTTTAAGAAATGATGACATTGGTCATGTTGTTCATATGTTTGAGCTTTTCCTCTTTGAGGCTGTCTTGAATCGACTGTGCTTTTATATAACAGTATATTCCTAACATCAATGGATGAATTAGTTCAGGCAAAAGCTCAAGCTCCGGACAGTAGATCATGAGAGATGGCCCATTGGATGATTCCACAACAGACTTAAACTGATTTTTCAAGACCATGATGATATTTAAAGTTTCAGCAAGTAGTTAAGAGTGAAGATAGTGTCTGTTTTGATCCCTTTCTTGCATTTTTTAAAGTATTTAGTGCTCGGCTTGGGCCTGTATTACTGTCATACCATATATTTCCTCAAAGTTATCATCTTCCTGTTTGTTTTAAAGTATTTGAGCTTGTTTGCTTTTGATTTTAATCATAAAAGTAAACAATTCCTGCATCAACTGCCACCACATCTTCAGCGGCTCCTCTTCATTAGTTTCAATTGACTTTGTGCTAATCAATTTTATTATTTTCTATATGCTCTGCTACTTAGTAATAAACTACAAACGGAGGCGCATACTGTTTTCATCCTCATGCTAACTTTTGTATCGCTCAAGAAAACGAGCCATTGTGTGACTAATGTGGCAGACTGTCGCATTGGACAACTCACTTGATGGCAGGAGACAAAGGGCAGTTGGCTAAGTTTTTGTTGCGCAATTCCAGATTGGTTTGGTGAGGTCCTTAGCAAACTGTTTGAGGGGATCCTATACGATGCGATCAGGATCGATGATGTGATCTTTATGGCTCAGATCCACTCTATCGCGATCCCTATTATTTTTTGTCTTATTGCTAACGAAGGAATCAATTTTTCGATCGAACATTCCGAGTAGATACACGCTATTCTAAAAGATCAATCTTTCGGATAGTCTGGCGTCTGAATAGTAATCAGGGTTCATGCCACTCATTATATTAAAACATAATTCTAAATCTTGTAAATGGTATGATAATTACTTATACGCTCCACATTATGATCTTGGTTAGTATGAACCAATGAATAGATAAATAAGAACATAAAATATGATGTCCAATAATCAGCCTAAATCTCCAATCAAATATTTATACTTTATATAAACCCTTTTAGATGTTAGCAATTTAAAACTCGCAAAACATCATTTATTTTTTTCGAGAGCGTTTTGGATTTCTGTTTTGAGTTTCTGATTGTTCTCTTTAATTTCATCCACCTTCTTTTTGTGTTTGTCCGATTCCTCCTTCAACTTTTTGTTCTATTCATCTTTGGTACTCTTTATGATATTGGTCATTTCCTACACCGATCGCTCTAATTATTGACATTCTCGCTACAGTCGCCCAATCTCAGAGTTCTACATAATGCAAACTCTACCATTTTACTTTTACGCTCGTCAGAGTCCACTACTCGTCGCATTGCGTGGTTTATTGAACTTTAATATAGACTTTTGTAGGCTTTAATCTGACTGCAGTACTCGTCTCGCACACGTACCAACAAAAGACCCCTCTGCCGACAATCGATTGTGATTTGTCTGATGATCTCATCAAAACACTGATCAAAAAGTTCCTCTCGAACGGGACAGAGTCCAATTTCTCTTGCCTGTCGATGGATAAGCCTTTTATCAAGTTCATCATGAAGCTGCATAACTTCTATTTTGGTGGCTGGTGTTGAAAGTACAGTTTGCACCCAAAGTTGTCCATTATTGGCCGTACGTTCTTTGGGCGGCAGTATTTCTCCAAGAATATCTTCAGTATGGTGAGTGTCATCTTCTTCCTTTTTCAATTTTTTATTAGGATGAGTTTTGCTGGTGCCACTCACCAACACCGGTGTAGAGTACTTTACCAATGAATTCTGCTCTCCCAACATTTGTTTATTAAGATTTGTAACTTCAAATATTATATTCAATTAGCAAGCTGATATCATCGCGATAATTCAAAAGAAATTCTAAAGTTAAATTATCATCTGGAAAGAAATCAAATCAAAAAATAGATTTTGCATTATCGTTCGGAGTGGAAAGAGGATACTTTAATCAATTATATAAATAAAGAGGATCATTTAGGATAGATGCAAGGTATATGGAAAACAGTTAAAATATTTCATGCAAACAGCCAGACTCGTCTAGGTGGTGCAGGCTTCAATTAAGTCATAACTAGCAGTCAATAGTTAAAAGTTCAACGAACTGACAAATTGATCAAAACTTAAAATCGTGAGAGGAGAGCGAAAACAATGGAGAGTCATACGTCCTCTCCTAAAAAGCAAGGAATAAATATATCTCTTGCGCAAAATATACAATAAACCTCACCTCAAAGAATTAAAGTGGTAAGTTCAAACAAATATAAAAAGATGCACATGCTCAGTAACTAAAGTTCGAAACAGTATTAATTGAATCCTAATGAATATAGTATCCCTTCGACTATTAGAAGTAAAACTAACTTAAAGGAAACGCCTTACCGAGCCAAAGACTATAAATAAAATCCAAATCTATCCATTATACCCGTAGACAACATCAATCTTTCTTCGGCTTTTGCTAATAAGGAGATAACTAGGTTTAAAAATGAGACCATTGTCAAAGAATCCCTCAACAGGAGTAAATAAAAGATTGATGTGACGATTAGTCCTCGAAAAATGACTAGCCTCAGGCAGACTTCTTGCAGCTCTAAACTTTAAGAGACCATCCAAAATAGCAATACCATGAGAAGCGCCATCGACTACCTTCTAAATGAGTCCCGTCCACAAAATCGATAAAAAGAAAAATCAGTCATGCGACTAAGTTCCAGTATATATACTAAAGTCAAAGAACAAGTTTTTCAAGTCGAATAGGAACAATCTTCTTAGACATGTTCGCAATAGTTGAATAGGCAGTCATCGTTTCTACATGGCTATATCGACCAAGTGACAGAAAGTATAATTGTGAATAAAACAACGATGGAAAAGGAAATGAGAGTGAATCAATCGAACAAAGAATTGCATGATCGCTCTAGCGAAGAGGATATCTTTAAACCTTCGTATTCAAGTGTAAATTAGCATGAAATCAACTCTCCCTCCATCAGTTTTAGGAAAAGAAATGGTTAGTAAGCAATTAATCTCTATGATAAGAAGACGATATTATCAAGGTCTATTATTTCGCATATATCATCCCGCCAACCGGTTGTTTATGAATCATTGATAATCGAACACGAAATCAGCAGTAGGTTTGTTCCTTTATCTCGCAGTATCATTAACATGCAATAATGTCGTATGCTATTGGCCAGATAGAAAATTACTGGAATGATAGTGACCACAAAAGAAGTACCTGTACATTGTGTCAACAGTGTAAATGACTAGATCAGAATATATCACTAAATAGAACAATGCAGCTTGGAGGTGGAAATACTTCAACTTTATCAACTTTACATTCATCGTGAACTTTACATACTTATTAAATAGCCATTTTAACTGTCACTTCAACAATTTATAATGATGCAAGCAGAAGACCTTGGCACCAAAATTAATTTGATGTTGGCTAGTATTTAAAATACCCTTCTTAAGATAGTTACTGCATTAGCTAATAAATCAATTAAGCTGATTAGGCTCATAACTGTCCAAGATATTGTCTATAAATTGGGAGTGTGGAAGTTTCACAGCCCTAATATGTTCGCTTAATCAATATATGGGCTTTCAGTAGATTAGGCAATAAAATCCTTGCGAATGTTAATAAAAAGTACACTTGGAGAAAATTAGACCAATAAACATTGATAGTTTAATATTTATCCATAATTGAGTTAGTCAATGACGTCATACTATTCATATCGAATCTATACGAGTATCATAATATGATTAAATATCATTGATTATCAAAACATTTAACTTATTCTTGCTGGAAAATGAAATTTATTTAATTGTTCGCAGAAAAATATAATTTAATTTTGATGACAACTTAGAAGATATTTGTGCAAGATATTATTAATTGAGATCAGATATTATTATTTTAGTTGAAATGGAAACATCAAAAGACTAGCAACTCGAAGCTATTGTCAAATAAATCTTAGCACGTCTACAGGAGCTGGAGGTTTCCAACAAGTGGTAAGCCAATGGGGAAAAACCCTGCCTTATGTTTAAGATGGAGATTGGTGACCGGATTGCTTCCAAAGGAGTTGCAACAGTGAAGTTTAACATCGAAAAAGTAGTGACCTTTTTGGAAAAACCTGAAACATTAAAGAAGATCAACTCACAGTGCTTGGAGTATCGGGAACTTTATGTTGTGAAAGATCACTTCAAAGTTAATTATCAGCAATATGACGGCATATGGCCAGTCTCTAACCGTGATTTTGTCAGTGTTTCTCATATTTTCCGGGTTGACGGAAAGGTTTACTTGGGCTTAAAGACATGCAATTATCCTCATCCTGAAGTTAAAGGAGTTGTTCGGGGTGAAATCTTTATCGGAGGATACATAATTGAGAAAATTGATGAAAACTCGACCCGTGTTACTTACATATCAGATTCTGATCTGAAGGGTTCAATTCCAAATATGATCAAGAACAAGATTTCCCAAAAGCAGGGTGAAGTTGCAGGCAACATCGGTCCTATCATGCAGAAATAGGGTCTCTGATTTGGGCATAGTTAAATTTATTAATGACTTTTTCTTTAATTATTGCTCAAAATAAAAGATAAAAAGTAAAGGTCTATGTTATCTCCTTAATTGCTACTTGTAAATAATAAAGGAGTTAAATCATTCTATTAATTGCTACGCTAGTATTAAATGAATTAAATAATATTTATTAGGATATTAAATTAGCCACATGGGAATTAATAGGGACTCAAGACACAAGAGAAGACTTACTGGTGGCAGAATGCCCATTCACAAGAAGAAGAGAGCTTATGAAAAAGCAAGACCAGTCTCCAACACCAAACTCGTCAATGATATCGCTAGAATTAGAAGAGTTAGAGTTCGTGGAGGCAATTTTAAGTTCAGAGCTCTTCGTCTCAAAGAGGGCAACTTTAACTGGGCCTCAGAGGCAGTCACTCGCAAGACCAGAATCATCAACGTGGTCTACAACGCATCAAACAACGAGCTCGTTCGTACCAATACATTGGTTAAAAACTGTATTGTAACCATTGATGCCACACCCTTTGCTCAGTGGTATGGTAATCACTATGGCGTCAACCTTAACAACAAAAAAGGAAAAGAGGTTGCCATTGAAGAGAAAAAATCCAAGCGCGCACAGGAAAGAATCGAGGAGCACAAGAAGATCAGGGGGGTGATTGATACTAAACTTGTTGACCAGTTTTCCACCCAAAGATTGTTGGCTTGCATCAGTTCCCGCCCGGGACAATCAGGCCGTGCTGACGGATACATCCTCTAAGGCAAAGAGCTCTAATTCTACGCAAAGAAGATCGATGCAAGAAAGAAATGATGTAGTTGACTGAATATCCTCATTCAATTGTAGTTTAATAATTAAAGTTGATTTATTAATATTGGAGATAATTGAAATGGAAACATATCATGAATGGCTATTAATTTGATATATTTTTAAGATGGTGAAACTTCTCTTCAAAACACCCTCAAAGGAACAACCTTTTGAAATTGAGGCAGACCTCAGTGTCGTCACCAATGTGGAACAACTTAAGCAGAAGGTCGCAGATCACGCTAATTCAACTGTTCCCAACATTAAACTCATACATAAAGGTAAGATTATAGTTATTCAGGCAAAATTTTGAAGGATTAAACTCCATTGGCCACTCTCAAACTAGTTGATGGTGAAACTTTCCATGCTGTTATCAAGGCCGTTGAAACAGAAAATAAAACTTCCACCACCACTGAGCAACCTTCTTCCTCAACAAGTTCGAATCCTAATTTAGGAGCTGGGCTTGGAGGACTTGGAGGATTAGGAGGAATGGGTGGACTTGGTGGAATGGGTGGAATGGGCGGACTTGGTGGTTTTGGAGGAATGGGTGGTATGGGAGGTGGTATGGGTGGTATGGGTGGTCTTGGAGGAATGGATCCTCAGGCAATGGCCGGAATGCTTGACATGATGACTCCCGAAATGATGGAACAGGCTATGAACTCTAATCCAATGCTTAAAGGTTTGGTTGATTCAAATCCTCAACTCAAGGCAATTATGAGTAATCCTCAGCTAATGAAACAGATGTTAGGAAACATGAGTAATTTTGTCATAAAGTAGATCCTGCAATGATGCAACAAGCTATGAGTCAAATGGGTGGTATGGGGGGTATGGGAGGAATGGGAGGAGGTCTCGGCGGTATGGGTGGTATGGGAGGTTTTGGTGGACTTGGAGGGCTTGGAGGATATGGTATGGGAGGTGGATTGAATCCCACTGGCACCACTGGCACTACTGGAACTTCATCCACTAACTTCAAGGAACTCTACAAACCTCAGCTCGAGCAACTCTAAAATATGGGTTTCGTCAATGAGGCCACCAACATCTAGGCTTTAAAAGCTACTGGAGGTAATGTGGAAGCAGCCGTCGAGAGATTGCTAAACATGCTGGGTTGATGATTCTCAGAAGTATATCTCAGCACCAATTATGAAGGCAGTTATTTATTAATAATATTTTGTAAATAAAAAGAGCGATGCTTTTTTGGTGGTTCAGTTATTTTGTCACTTTGACTGCGGTTAAAAGCGAAAATAGTATAATAGTAATAGTTTCGATTGACAATCTTCTGAAATGAGGATAAATCCATACGGAAAAGTTCCCAGACAATCCTCCTTCACTTAATAACTTGGTTTGGTTAAGCAACCTCCCATTTCCGAGTAGTTATCGAAATCATTAGAACATTTTAAATTGATTATGTCTATCCTTGATCTGTTGATCAATAAGTACCCTCGAATGACAGACTAAATTCTAGTTATTAAAAAATGCATCGTAAAATGGCAGGAACATAGTCAGGAAGAAACTGTTAGCAAAAACAGGCAACTTTTGAATATGAGGGACAACATCATTATCTATGTCAAAGAGGAAGTTGGTGTCGTTTTTGAAGAGATTGGAGGATACTTAAAGTCTTTGACTGAGGAATACAGGGATGAGAATATTAGACAGTATTATGTTCGATATTTGATGGCTCTCAAAAAAATATAATGGAACCGAAGGTCGATAAATACACTAAATAAGTAAATGCAAACTTAGCCATATGAGTTATAGATGTCCAAATCCATGCCTACTGAGCGAAGCATAAACGATAAAACTGAATGTAGTATTGATGGAGGATTTATTGCCAAAAAATACAAGGAAATCGATCTTCACAAGTACATTCTGCTTAAGTAATAAAATTTATAGCTTTAAAGGAAGATTGATAGGCTGGGCACAAGAATTAACTAGCTATAACTGCTGAATAAGAACTTGACTCAATAAATCGACAGACTGACTGATGATAATTATGCGTACAGAACAAATAAAGAAGACTATTTGTTTGAAATACAGAAATTAACTGAAATCTTAAATAGATTGAAGGAGGACGAAAACTAACGGCTCAATCGAGCACAGGAACATTCATTAAATTTGACTGACAGTGAAACTCATTTGAAGCAGTCAAGGTTGCTCAAGAAGGACTTTTAATAAACTATGAACAATGCAAAAGAATATGCTGTGACGAAAGAAGAGTTGTTGTAAAGCTAAAGGATGGAGGAATAATTCAACAGTAACTATATGGCTGCAAGAAATCAGCATTAATTTCAAACAGTTAAAAAATAAAAACATTCAGGAGAAGATGAGACTGATAAAAATTTTGAATTGAGATTATTGGTGATGCAGGCAATGGCTATCGAGTCGTTTATGAGTGAAAGGGGAGATGAGGAGGTGCAGTTGTTATAAGAGGGCTCCATTGAGCTGGATTTCTCATAATCTCATTGAACTTGATTCCATCTATTGATCATTGATATGAGCAAAGTTTCTATAAGAATATAACAATAATAATCACAAAGAAATCATGGTTATCATTATGATTGCATTAGTTTTTTTAACTTAGCAGACCATGCTAAGAACAGCTAATGGCATTACTACCAATCATTCTCGGTTTTATCGGCGTAGGGAATTATATTCGAATTGGATAATGCAAATGGATTATGATAAGGATCAGAGTTAGCGGCATTTACGAAGTAAGGGGTGGGCTGGTTTAGTTGTGGTTGATAGTAGGGCGACGAAAAAAGGGGTAGTTATTTTATGGTTTAACGTTTTGAAGGATGCTTATTATCTTAATCGTGATAAGTCTCATCTGTTCTAACATTCTCTTCATTCATTTTTTTTGAGTCCTAATCTCCTCCATGTTTGATCTAATCCTCACCTGTATATTAAACTTTATTAATTTTTAATTGTTAAATAGCTTACACTTTATCGGTGGTTGCATTAGTGAGCAAGTTTATCACCAGTTGCTTATGCTGATTCATCGTCCAGAGCGACTCTTTCTCGGCTAGGACTTTCTATTTATAGTTGATGATAGTCAGTCCAAAATGATTAATGATTGTTTTTGGAGTTTGATGATGCTTGAGCATATGAATATGGTGGATGCGGCATTGATTAGGATTGCGAGATTTAATGAACTTGGCCATTAGTTTATAGATATTCCAGTTGATTTTTCTGCTTTTCCATAATAACTCTTTCTCAAAGGAGGAGAGAAAGGCCACATATTTAATTTGTTCTTATTAAGTCCAGTGATCTCTCTTTTTTTATGGCTTAGATTTAATAACACCCATTGTCTAAACCAGAAACGGACCCTAATTAGCTTCATTAAACTCTTTGCAATGATGTGCAACTATTACTGCAGGATAATCTTAACATAGTTTGGCTTAACCATTTTTAAACATATTAATTAATAATAAAAAGATATGAGCAATGAAATAATTCTATTATATTGCCCAAACAATAAAAAGTGCGAACATTAAAAACAATATTAAAAAGATGCATACTCTTCTCCTCCTTTTAATAATAACAATTAGAAATATTTCCCTATTCTTTTTTAAAACATACCTGACTTTTCAAGAGTAATATTCTACCAATTCCAATTATTCAGAAAATGTTCCAATTTGGTAAGATGGGCAGAATTTTGGAGCAAGAACTTTTAATTATAACTCAGTAATTAAATCATCAATAATAGGCATCTTTTAATCTATTGCTTCCCTTTTTGCTGCTTACTCGATCGTCATCGTCCTTTAAAAATAACTCAAATTATTTCTGTATCTTTTCAAGAGATTCACTGTTCATTCTAGGGGTCCTAATTCGACTGTTTTATTTTAGACCATTTGATGAAGAAAATTGTTTAAATAATTGTTATGGCTTTGCAGATGGGTCATCATGACGTATTCTATGACTGCTTCCTCTTGAACTGTGAATGTTTTGAGTAGGGTTAATCATGTTATGGCCTTTTTTCGCCAGGAAGTAAAGATTGTTATTAGCAAAGTTGTTCAAAGCCGATTATTAGCTTTAATTATGTACTCTTTTCGTCGGTTTCTATGACATTTGAGGTTGATCTCGAGGAAGATAAGTGCTTGATTTTTCCATATTCGGATACTGTTTTTTCAAAATGATCTCGTGATTAATCTTCAAGTGAGTAACCTCTTCCTTCAATAGTTAGTTATTTAATTCCAGGTTTTTTATGATCTATATTAGGACATAAAATACATTATCCTTGAAGAGAAGAAATTTCCTTATTTTTTATAGTTATAGCCCCAATTGAATAGTATTACGCTTTTACTCGACAAGAAGACTTTATTGTTCTGAAATTGATGGCTGGCAAAATGATTCGGCTTCGATGATCATTTGCTTGCTCTTTCTCTCAGCAAAGGAGGTATTACTTTTCTTTAGGTTTATCAGTTTTATTTAGCTTTCCTTTAATTCCAGTTAGAGTTAGTTGGGACGCTTTTTCTCCTTGCTAGTTTGCCTTGAAGATACTTTCGTAAAATTACTTTTTTGTAGGTTTTATCTTTACTTTATGGGTGGTGGCTCATCTGCTTGCTTCGCTTTTAGTGATTTACTTTGAGTTAGATCGCTAAGATAATCATCGAGTCCATTAATAAACTGGGATATGACTGGGTTTTGATCCAAGTTTGCTGATGGTCCCACTCCGAAATAAGCCTCTAATGAACTCAACCTTTTGTTATCTTAGGAATATGATCGAGAAACTGCCTAATTTTCCTCCCTTTCATTGGTAATGATTTGCCGATATTGCCCGTTATTGTTTTGATCGGTCCTTATTTGATGGATATTCTCGTTTAATTCTCTCAAGTAGTCCTGCCCTGCGTCGACAAAATTTAAATTCATGCCTTTTTCTTGTGTGCTGATGCGATCGGTTTCTTCTAGGTCAGGTTCCTTTTCGGATATCTTTTCCTCGCCCTTATATTTATTATATAACTTATCCAAATTTGTGATGCCTTCTTGTTCAACCTTCTTGACTTCCTGCTTGCTACTTTGATCCCGGTTGACATTGATTTTCATGGTCTTCAATTCCTTATTGATATAGTTCAAATTATCTTGGTTAAGGTGGGAAAATAAGTCTTATTATTGCTCTCCCTGATCACGATAAAAGTGATGAGAGTCAGCCTATATTTTATTCTTGGCCTTGTTTCCGATTTCTAAATGCAGGCTGGTGTACTTGCATAGGTGAGTTTTGGGGCCGTTGACATTATAAATAATAATCAAATCGTGCTATTATCCAAATATTGATGAGAAAATATTTTGAAATCAAACGAAAAACAGTGGAGAACGAGTAGTTTACTCAGTTCATCTCATATTATTTAAGCACAGATTCGTAACGAGTGATCCAGCCACTCATTTCACTTAGAGTGCAGAGGTTTAGGCACAGCATTTACATGAAGTACAGCTGTCTATGCCGACCTGTCAGCATCAGATTGTCTCCGTAGTCGTACATTAGTTCGTAGTTACTGCTGGGATCATCTATAAGACATATCTTAGGAGGTTATTACTTCACTTCTTCAATGACTTGATCATATTTTCCCACGATGCATTGCAGCTGTCTGATCAAATTGCAATTGAGTTGAGCTTCTGGTTTATCTAATTCCTTGGAATCCTTTTTAGCCTTTAAGTTCTTGTTAATGTCAATATGCTCTCTCACCCTTTGCTTGTGGGTAATTTAGTCGAACCTAAGCTGAACAATTATTCCTTTCTTCTACTTTTACTATTGCTCTTTATCCTCTTTTACTTTTCTGAAATGATCTATCAATTATAGGCAAGGAACGTAATTCAAATGGGAGAGGTTTCTCAACCGAATTATCTGTCTTTGTATCGAGTTGCGGCCAATTTCCTTATCATTTTTGTTGATATTACTCAATGTTTTTGCAATATTGAGCACGGAAATGGGTTCCTCGTATACATGAGGTAATTTTTAAGTTCTAATGATATTATTGGATGTATTTTTAATAGTAAGCTGCCGATTCATCATTAAATCTTTAAGAATTTTAATTTCAAGCTGATTAATAGTATAGTGCTGAGAAAGTTAGTTGGGAGTAAAATGAATGAGATAAGGATATTCAGTGAGTCCATTGCTCAGTTTCAGGAAAAGCATTATGCCTGCTAAGCTGGCAATGTCTTGCTATAACTCAATATATCTATGGTACTTTATTAGCTTGCCATTGTTTAAAATTTATTCGTGCAAACTCATCTTTCCTGTTTTGGCATGCTTTATTTGTTCAAACATAAGACTATTTAGCAAGAATACTTTGGGGATGTACTTTTGCAATCCGAATTTACTACACCACTTTTCACTCCATTTAGCAATGCAGCAAATAGGAGTAATTCCCATATAATAGGCTAGTAGATGAGCAGTCCTTCGCGTTTTGGCAACGGTGATTGATTATTCATTGGTAAC
>Ga0302191_10000998_pt1 | contig 18230 bp, 20 predicted proteins | sample II_Bog_E3_1_FD_198775 | JGI IMG/M metagenome (GOLD analysis project Ga0302191, IMG submission 198775) | Peat permafrost microbial communities from Stordalen Mire near Abisko, Sweden - II_Bog_E3_1 | ecosystem: Environmental > Terrestrial > Soil > Wetlands > Peat | place: Sweden: Abisko...
AATTGCAAATACTGCACCCATTGATAAAACATAATGAAAATGCGCAACAACATAATACGTATCATGAAGAGAAATATCTATGCCAGCATTAGATAATATTACACCTGTAACACCCCCAAGTGTAAATAAAAAAATAAAAGCAATTGTAAATAACATAGGAGTATTAAAAGTGGCTTTTCCACCTCATAATGTTGCAATTCAACTAAAAACTTTTATACCCGTTGGAACGGCAATAATCATCGTCGTAGAGGCAAAATATGCTCGAGTATCAATATCCAGCCCAACAGTATACATGTGATGACCCCAAACTATAAACCCTAAAAAGCCAATTGAAGCCATTGCCCAAACCATCGCATGATAGCCAAAAATACGCTGATTGGCGTGCTTTGGAATAATCTGACTAACAATACCAAACCCCGGTAATATTAATATATATACCTCAGGATGGCCGAAAAACCAAAATATATGTTGAAATAATATAGGGTCCCCGCCCCCAACAGGTGCAAAAAAAGTAGTATTAAAATGCCTATCAGTTAGTATCATAGTAATGCCAGCAGCTAGTGCGGGTAAAGCAACAACCAGTAGCACAGAAGTAATTAAGACCGATCAAACAAAAAGTGGCATACGGAACATTGTCATACCGGTAGGGCGCATATTAACAATAGTAACAATCATGTTAATAGCTCCCAAAATAGAAGAAGCACCAGCTAGATGCATGCTTAAAATAGCTAAATCAACAGAAGGGCCAGCGTGAGATTTAATACCGCTTAATGGCGGATATAAAGTTCAGCCAGTTCCGGCTGCGTCTAGGAACATAGAAGTAACTAGTAAATATAAGGATCAAGGTAAAAACCAAAAGCTTAAATTATTTAGCCTTGGGAAAGCCATATCTGGCGCTCCGATTAGAACCGGTACCATTCAGTTTCCAAAACCACCTATTAGAATTGGCATTACCATAAAAAATATCATTATTAACCCGTGGGAAGTAACAACCGCATTATACATATGAGAGTTCCCTTTAAAAAAAAAACCACCTTCATGACTAAGCTCGATACGTATTACCATTGATAACAGCATACCGACAAGACCTGAAAAGCCACCTAGTAATAGGTAGAGAGTACCAATTTGCTTGTGATTGGTGGTGCACGTTCATTTAATAATATAGTTAAATATGTTTTTTAATGTTTTTGACATATCGGAATGGAGGGACTTGAACCCCCAGCCTTCTGGTCCCAAACCAAATAATCTTGCCCTTGATATAAATTCCGTTTCGCAAAAAAACAACCGTTTTCTAATCCGCCAAACTTATATAGTTAGAAAAATTAAGCATTACTACTTACGTAGCATCAACCCACATTCTAATAACGCAATTATATATTGCAATAATATGTAAATATTTTAAAATAGGCTTCCCACTTAATATTTACTCAGTGATTATCCCTTCTATGCATAACCACCCAGCTTTGCCTATAAAACAACTGGTTCATCAGACGCATATCTTACACGGTCCTTTCGTACTAATACTAGGGCTTTTCAATTTACAACCAGTGATAGTAGATAGGGACCGAACTGTTTTGCAACGTTCTAAACCCAGCTCATGTTTCGCCTTAGCGGGTGAACAAACCTACCCTTACGGCCGCTTTCAGTCGTAGGATGCGAAAAGCCGACATCGAGGTGCCAAACATTCTCATCGATATGGTCTCTAAAAGAAAATCAGCCTGTTATCCCCAGCGTACCTAAATTCCTTTTGAGTTTGCCTTTCCCCACAGAACAAACTGCTTACTATAGCCGGCTTACGCCTCTGCTTGACGTGTTAGTCTCACAGTCTGGCTAACTTTAGCTATTACACTTACGTATTGGTACCTGAACCAATATTAGTTAACCTTATGCAGAACCTTCGTTATATTTTAGAAGGCGACCGCCCCAGTCAAACTGCATCATGCACAGAAATTATTAGATTTAATTTTATCATAAAAACGTTAAGTTTTACAAGTGTTTAAAGGGTGGTATTTTCAAGGTTGTCTCGCATATAAATAATACGAAACTCCCACCTGTCCTACACGACAAACTTGTAAAACAATTTCCGTATGCCATAGTTAAGGTGCATGGGGTCTTTCCGTCTAGCTATCAGTATTCCGCATCTTCACGGAAAATTCAATTTCACTGAGTCGATACTGGAGACAGTAGAAAAGTCGTTACGTCATTCATGCGGGATGGAACTTACCCATCAAGGAGTTTCGCTACCTTAGGACCGTCAGGATACAGCCGCCGTTTACCTTATCTTAGTTAGAAGCTATTAACAACCTTCGGTATGTTGGGGCACCGGGCAGACGTCAGACCTTATACATCATTATGTAATTTAGCAAAGTCTTGTGTTTTTAGTAAACAGTCGCTTTTCCTTATTTTATGTCACCGTAAATACTATTAATACTCCACGGACCGCCTTGTCCCGAAGTTACAGCGTTATTTTGCCGAGTTCCTTCAATACCGTTATCTCACACGCCTGAGTATTCTCAACTAGTTTACCTGTGTCGGTTTACAGTACGGATGCAATTATATGTTATTTCTAGCTCTTAAGAATAGTATAAATAATCTACTGGGCTTACTTATAAATAACCTAAAAGGTTAGCATATCATAAAACAATTAGTTAAATCTCGTCAAAATATAATTCTCATTTTTTTTTAGAGACCGAATCACTCAACGCAGCAAGACTGAACGTTGAAAACCTTTAACTTACGGCGATGCACATTATATGTTAGCATTTAGCGTTACTCATGTCAGCATAGTCAATTTTGAAATAGAAAACTCTTGTTTAAAAACTTGCAAAACGCTCCGCTACCATCTAATGATAATAGATTCATCGATTTATAGCTTCGGTTGAACAATAAGCCTCATAACATTTGCATCATATAACAAAAAAATAGAGTTAATAATTTAACTCGTTTAGAATATTGAGCTTTAACGCATTCCTTACTGGGTGGCAGCTTCCAAGCCAACCCATTGTTATTTCATAAATAATTGTATATTTGATTTATACTTACACACTATTTGAGACCTTAGCTATTAATAAGGGCTGTTTCCCTTTTGACCCTAAACCTTCGCACCTAGGGTCTGTCTGCTAATTCAATTTTAGATAGTGTTCGGAGTTTCCCCAAGTTTTGCCTAAGCAAAAATTTCAGAGTAGCTCTACCACTTAATAGTTAGCGGTATACTAAGATATATTTCGCGGAGAACCAGCTATCCTAAAGTTTGATTAGACTTTCACCCCTAGTCTTAGGTCATCCCAATCTTTTTCCACAGATATGAGTTCGGTCTTTAACCTGCCTAAAACTAGATCACTTGACTTCGGGCGTAATTATTAAAACTAGATTGCAAATTACTCACATTAATTAAGCCTGCAATTATATAATAATTAAGCATGCACTAATAATTAAGTTGCTGACCCATTATACAAAAGGTACACTAACACAATTAAGCAATTTAGCTGCTTAATTAATAAACTATTTTACTTCTTTTCACTCCGACCCCGGTATCTATTTCACCTTTCCTTTACAGTACTTGTACACTATAACTCATGATTAATATTTAGCTTTAGAAGGAGGTTCTCCTTTTTTCAAGCAACGTACTATGAACACCGCCTTATATAAACCTAAACGTATAATATTATCTGTTCAGCAGGGCTCTCACCTTAATAACAATTGATCACAAATCTTTACCAGCCTAAATACATTATAACTAAACTCAATCGCTTTCGCTCCTAGCTACCGACAATATCTCTGTTGATTTTTATTCCAATGGCTACTAAGTCAATTCACTTCGCCTAAGTTACAACATAATATGTTTTCCTTCAGATAGACACGACATCATCAAAACATTTTATGCTTAGATAGACATACTATTTTACAAACCTCTAATTTAATACATGGTAGGGTCTCTGCCGTTTATTAAATTTCACGCACAACAAATAATGGTTATTATATTTTTATATAGAACTGTAATCCCGACAACTATAGTAAACCTAAACTAATTTGTAATAATATCAGTAACGATTACGCGAACGATATAGTCTAATGTAAGATCTCGGACAATTTCGTCATCTAAATCAAATAAATTTTCTAAAGCTTCCCGATCATCCACGCTATTAAACCAGTCGAATAATATTTCTTTAAACTCATCAACTTGAGGTAATGTTAAGTCGTCTAAATAACCATTGCGTCCGGCAAATAATAAAAATAATTGAAGCTCTAATTGCATCGGCTTAAAAGGGGCTTGTTTTAATAACTCAACAAGTCTTGAACCACGTTTAATAATTTGCTGAGTTGTAACATCTATTTCTGACCCGAATGACGCAAATATTTCAACTTCGCGATATTGTGCAAGCTCTAATTTTAAAGAACCTACAAATTCTTTCATTAATGGATTTTGAGCAGCTGACCCAACCCGACTAACTGATAATCCAATATTAATGGCAGGACGAATACCCTTGTAAAAAAGTTCACGCTCTAAAAATATTTGACCATCAGTAATCGATATAACATTAGTAGGAATATACGCAGTTAGATCACCTGCTTGAGTCTCAATAATAGGCAGCGCTGTTAACGAACCCGAGCCGTACTCCTCATTTAACTTTGCAGCACGTTCTAGTAAACGGGAATGCAAGTAAAACACATCGCCGGGATAAGCCTCACGTCCTGGAGGACGACGAAGCAATAATGAAATTTGCCGATAAGCTACAGCATGCTTACTTAAATCATCATAAATAACCAACGAGTGCGTTTGGTTATCCCGAAAATACTCGCCCATAGTACAACCAGTATAAGGAGCTAAATATTGTAAGCTAGCCGGCTCAGCGGCAGTGGCTGAAACAACTGTAACGTAATCAAAAGCATTAGCTGCTTTTAATTTGTCAACTAGGGTTACAACCGATGATAACCTTTGGCCCACGGCTACATAAATACAATATAATTTTTGTTCATCATCTGCAGCAATGTTACGATGATTTAGAATTGTATCAATAGCTATAGTAGATTTACCTGTTTGGCGATCCCCAATAATTAGTTCACGCTGGCCGCGACCAATTGAAACAGCACTATCAATTGTTAAAATACCTGTCTGCATAGCCTCGTGCACAGATTTACGTGAGATAATACCAGGTGCTTTCGCCTCAATATAATTAAACTCTTGATAAGAAATTTTCTCATCTGTATCCATAGGCACACCCAGACAGTCAACCACACGCCCTAATAAATTTTCCCCAACCGGGACATAAAATAAATTTCCAGTTGAAGTAGCTATGTCATCTTGAACAATTTTTGTATCATCACCTAAAACGAGAGCCTTGATTCCGTCATGTTCGATATTCATGACCATACCGGCGCTATCAGCACCAATCATAATCACTTCACCGACAACAACATCCTCCAACCCAACGATTTGGATAATACCGTCCTTGTTTGTAGTTACTTTTCCAAAGTTAGTAAAAGCTTGAGAATCTAATTCTGAATTTAATAGTAATTGTTCATGATTTAAAATCATAGATTATTTCTATATTAAGTAATAGTTGCTTTAAACGCTAATATCACCGCTTCAGCAGGGCACTCTACCTTCATAATACCTGATCACAAGTCTTTAACAATCTAAATTCATTATAACTAAACTCAATCGCTTTCGCTCCTAGCCACCAACAACATCTCTGTTAATTTCTATTCCAGGGGCGACTCAGCCTATTCACTTCGCCTAGGTTATAACATAATATATTTTTCTTCAGATAGACATGCCGTTTTCCAAACCTCTAATTTAATACAGGGTAAGGTCTCTGCTGTTTATTAAATTTCACGCACAACAAATAATGGTTATTATATTTTTATATAGAACTGTAATCCTAACAACTATAGTAAACCTAAACTAATTCGCAATAATATCAGTAACGATTACGCGAACGATATAGTCTAATGTAAGATCTCGGACAATTTCGTCATCTAAATCAAATAAATTTTCTAAAGCTTCACGATCATCCACGCTATTAAACCAGTCGAATAATATTTCTTTAAACTCATCAACTTGAGGTAATGTTAGGTCGTCTAAATACCCATTACGTCCGGCAAATAATAAAAATAACTGAAGCTCTAATTGCATCGGCTTAAAAGGGGCTTGTTTTAGGAGCTCAACAAGTCTTGAACCGCGTTTAATAATCTGCTGAGTTGTAACATCTATTTCTGACCCAAACGACGCAAATATTTCAACTTCGCGATATTGTGCAAGCTCTAATTTTAAAGAACCTACAAATTCTTTCATTAATGGATTTTGAGCAGCTGACCCAACACGACTAACGGATAATCCAATATTAATAGCAGGACGAATACCCTTGTAAAAAAGTTCGCGCTCTAAAAATATTTGACCATCAGTAATCGATATAACATTAGTAGGAATATATGCAGTTAGATCACCCGCTTGAGTCTCAATAATAGGCAGTGCTGTTAATGAACCCGAACCATATTCCTCATTTAACTTTGCAGCACGTTCTAGTAATCGAGAATGTAAATAAAATACATCACCTGGATAAGCCTCACGTCCTGGAGGACGACGAAGCAATAATGAAATTTGACGATAAGCTACAGCATGCTTACTTAAATCATCATAAATAACCAATGAGTGTGTTTGGTTATCCCGAAAATACTCGCCCATAGTACAACCAGTATATGGAGCTAAATATTGTAAGCTAGCTGGCTCGGCAGCAGTGGCTGAAACAACTGTAACATAATCAAAAGCATTAGCTGCTTTTAATTTGTCAACTAGTGTTACAACCGATGATAACCTTTGGCCCACAGCTACATAAATACAATATAATTTTTGTTCATCATCTGCAGCAATGTTACGATGATTTAAAATTGTATCGATAGCTATAGTAGATTTACCTGTTTGACGATCCCCAATAATTAATTCACGCTGACCGCGACCAATTGAAACAGCACTATCAATTGTTAAAATACCTGTCTGCATAGCCTCGTGCACAGATTTACGTGAGATAATGCCAGGTGCTTTTGCCTCAATATAATTAAACTCTTGATAAGAAATTTTCTCATCTGTATCCATAGGCACACCTAAACAGTCAACCACCCGCCCTAATAAATTTTCTCCAACTGGGACATAAAATAAATTTCCAGTTGAAGTAGCTATGTCATCTTGAACAATTTTTGTATCATCACCTAAAACGAGAGCCTTGATTCCGTCATGTTCGATATTCATGACCATACCAGCGCTATCAGCACCAATCATAATCACTTCACCGACAACAACATCCTCCAACCCAACGATTTGGATAATACCGTCCTTGTTTGTAGTTACTTTTCCAAAGTTAGTAAAAGCTTGAGAATCTAATTCTGAATTTAATAGTAATTGTTCATGATTTAAAATCATAGATTATTTATATGTTAAGTAATAATTGCTTTAAACTACAGTATGGAAAGGGCAGGATTTTAACCTACGCGGCTTTCGCAAAAGATTTACAATCTTCCCCCTTCGGACACTTGGATACCTTTCCGTTTTAATCAAACTTATAAGCCAAACAACAAAAGAAACGCCATCATTAAACCGAATAACGCGATCGCCTCAACTAATGCGAATCCAAGAATTGTATATGTAAATAAAGTTTTTAATAATAGCGGATTACGAGAAATGGCTATTAAAAATGACCCAAAAACATTTCCAATTCCTACACCTGCTCCAATAAGAGAGATAGTTGCTAGCCCTGCTGCGATAATTTTTGATGATAATAAGATCATGTACTAATAAATACGAGTAATTAACAACTAATAGTTTATTTATAGAGTATAAAGACATAATTTACTACTCGCAGGGTCTGATAGACGTTTCTAACCAGCTTATTACAGGAATAAGCAGTAAGAAATAACTGAAATAAACCGCTGTACAAACCTGCATTCAAATTTGATTAACATCTGACACAGCTAAACTACCAAGCCACCCCAAAGCAAACATGTTTGCCACAAACAATAAAAATACAACACGAAAAATTGGTCGAAAACGGGGATCCGCTGCGAACGATCCCGAACATATAAGCCCATCAACTCAAGGAGCGGTTAATAGGATTAACATTGATGTAACCATAGCTATCGCACCAGCAGCTTTGCTTGGAAATGCTTTCAGCATCGCATAAAACGGTAAAAAATACCATTCTGGAACAATATGGGCGGGTGTAACTAAAGCATCCGCGCGGATATAGTTATCTGGGTGACCAAACATATTAGGCTTGTAAATAATAAGCGCAAAATACAAAAATAAAAAAACTAAAAATGGAAAAGCATCTTTTGTTACGAAAGCCGGTGAAAATTTTATATTATCTAATTCAGTTTCGTTAGCCACAGGTGTAGAAGAGCCGACTAGATGCAATAACATTAAATGAGCAATAGAGAGAGCCAATACAATAATAGATAAAAAGTAATGCAAACTAAAGAACCTATTTAAAGTATTAGCATTAATCGCAAATCCACCTCAAACTCAAATAACTATTTTTTGACCAAAAAACGGAATGGCTGTTAATAAATTTGTGATAACTGTTGACCCCCAAAAACTCATTTGGCCCCAAGGCAAAGTATAACCTAAAAATGCAATTCCGGCCATTAATATAAATAATACAACACCAGAACATCAAATTCATTGCTTCGGCTTGCGGTACGACGCAAAATACATACCCCGGGCAACATGGGCGTATAATAATATAAACAATAATGAAGATCCATTTGCGTGCATATATCGTAAAAATCAACCCCCCGGTATTTCCCTCATGATCCTCTCAACACTGCTAAATGCCTCGTCAATATGAGGGATATAGTGCATTGCTAATAGTACCCCAGTAATAACCTGGATGGCCAATAAAATACCCAAAATGGATCCTAGACCCCAAGCATAAAATAGACTAGCCGGAGCCGGATAATTAACAAGATGGTTTTCTAAAATATTTTTAATTTTTAACGGGATCTTTGCATTAATGCTTTTTAATGCCACTTCTAATGACCAAGCGAAATAGCATCCTCCATATACATAGCTACTAAAGCGCTAAAAACATAAGATTGCAAATAAGCGATACCAACCTCCATCATAAAAATACCTAATAATAATATTATAACAGGTATTCCTAATATAGGTAATGCAGAATTTAAAAATAACCACGCAAATGACATTAAAATTTTAACTAATGAATGCCCCGCAAACATATTAGCAAATAAACGCATTCCCAAACTAACGGCACGGGCTATATATGAAACAAACTCAATTAGTATAATAAAAGGGGCCATTACTGTGGGAGTAACTGTTGGAAATAATATAGTTACATAGCGGATGCTATGCAGAGAAAATCCTAATAACGTTATCGTTATAATAGTAGCAATACTTAGCATAAATGTTAAAGAAGCATCACTAGTTGTTGTTTCGACACCGGGCACCATTCCAATAATGTTCGCGGAAAAAATGCTCGCTTGCAAAGATGACGTTGAAAGGTCGCCATCTTCTCATTCTGAAGAATCAGAATCCTCATCATCAAACACAAAAACACCTGTATTTCCTAAAGCTAATGCAACTCAGTCGCTTATGTTATCTAACTCACTAATAGACGATCAGTCAATAAGCTCGTCCAAAAATGCGGCGCCAGGAATATTATCTAAAACAGAATAATCCAAAATACTTAGTGCATCTTCGTCATCATCACCAAATTGATCAAGAGGCGACCCTAAAATATACTCAATTAAGGATTCATAAACATTCAATAAAACCATAGAATATCTTTATATTAGCCACCTTGGATCATAATCAGATGTGTATATTTTTGAGTGTGTGCGATTCATAATTAATCGTATTCCAAACTCCCCAAACTTGTGTGGATAACTAACAAACGCCGTTGTCCCCTCTACATTAATGCTCTGGAAAGGGAGGCCGCCATACCCAACAGTATATGTTTTTGTGCGTTGCGTACCGCCGCGTATTTTTCCAGTTATGGTAATTCGAAAACATGAAAACCCCATTTGAACTTGCTTCATATTTTTTGTAACCGCGTCAAGAAAATACATAAATCGACGGATTTTTCGTATCCTCGGCATCATCATACGTAAAATATCAAGAAGCAAGTTTTCAGATTTTTTTATTAAGCCTAATAAAAAAAAACTATTAACGATATCATAGTAATTATCATAAAAAAATCGATAATGTCGAAAATTTTTATTTCAAAAATGCTCTTGGTGAGACCGATACCCTATCATTTGTTTCGAGGCCAGTAAGCTAAACACATTCATCGCTCGTATTATAACCTTTTGATTAAGAATCATACTAATTCGATGAGACAGCCGTAACTCATTTAGATGCCTAACCCTATCTGACCTCGATTTTCACCACCTGTGTGCCCTCGTTAACCCATAAGTTCTCTGATGCTTTGAATATAAGGCCATATAGGATCCCTTACTATTATAATATTGCTTATTTAAACCATATCTAATGACAAATTCTTTGTTATTACCAAACCATAAATTATGTCTAAGCCAACGCAGATTTCAAATATTATGAGCTAAAGGCAAACGCCTTGTCTGCAGCCGAAAAAAGCCTCTTACTAATTTACTGCCACGGAACATCCGGCGGGATATTCACTTATTAACTTGCATTTCTTTTTGAGGAAGCGGCTTATGAATTTTTAAGCGCCTCTCATCAACATATTTTTTTCCGCACCGCATAAGAAGTGGGCTGCCTCAATTATAACTCTTATATAAAATAAATCTTGAAAATGTTCCACGACTATCCGACCGAGGCTTCATCTTCATTCGAGGCATAAAAAGAACAAATACCCGTAATATGCCGGGGGTAATAAAAGGCTGACGGGAAACCTTAACAACAAATAAACGCTTACGCCTTAACTTATGCTTAAGCAATTTCTCTAAACCATGAATTACTAAAGAGCCGGATAATAGACTACGAGAGGACTCAATACTATTATGCTTTCACAAAAACGACTTCCCTAAACGAAAGGCTGTTGGCGAAACTAAATGCGTCATTTAGCGATCAACTTCCCCAAACACAATATCCATTGTGCCAATAATTGTTACCACATCTGCTAATAGATGCTGATAAACCATCGTTTTAGCACCTTGAAGATGAAAAAACCCCGGGGCACGTAATTTAACACGCTCTGGGTGAAGACCACCAGGCGATGAAATAAAAACCCCAAACTCCCCCTTAGGGGCCTCAACCGAACTATAGGTTTCACCAGAGGGTAATACCAAGCCGGACGAAGAAAACTTAAAATGTTGTATGGTAGACTCCATTGAATGTTTCATTAAGCTTTTTGAAGGGCCTGCTTTTATGTTAACCGCCTTAGTCTCACCAGCAGGTATTTTATTTAAACAATATGAAATAATGCCTATACTGGATCTTAGTTCTTCCATGCGAATTAAATAGCGATCGAAGCAGTCACCAAACGTCCCCTGAGGAATTGCAAAGGGTATTTGTTGATAAATTTCGTATGGATATAATTTACGCAGGTCTCAAAGAGAACCGGAACCCCTTGACATAGCCCCACTAAACCCTCATAAATACCCCTTTTGAGAATTAATAGCGCCTATGCCAATAAGACGAGATTGTCAAATTCGGTTATTAGATAAAAGATCCTCAGTTTCATCAACACGAGAAGAAAACTGCACAATAAAATGATATAGAGAATCCAAAGTCCCTAATGGCAAATCTTGCGCAACCCCCCCGGGTCGAATGTAATTTGCATGCATGCGCGCGCCTGAAACCCTCTCATATAGCTCCATAAGTTTTTCGCGTTCTTCAAACGCCCATAAAAATGGTGTAAGCGCGCCAACATCCATCGCGTGTGTAGTAATAGACATAAGATGATTTAATATACGAGTAATTTCTACCATAATAACTCTAATATATCTTGCACGAACCGGAATAATAGCACTATTGAGTTTTTCAACCGTAATTGAATATCCGTGCTCTTGCGACATCATCGATACGTAATCAAGACGATCTAGATAAGGGAGCCCTTGCATATAATTTTTATATTCCATGAGCTTTTCGGTTCCTCGGTGCAGTAAGCCGATATGCGGGTCTGCATAAATAACAGTCTCACCATACATCTCTAATAATAAACGCAATACACCATGTGCTGAGGGGTGTTGCGGGCCAAAGTTAATTGTGTATGCCTTAACTAATTTCTGCAAAGAGGTCGGGGATTGTAGTAGAGTGTAGTCTGACATTTATAAAATCGTTAATTTAAATAAATTGAGCTGTTAATTTGCAATAGAACAGAATCAGTATCCATTTTCAAAAAGTCAAATAAGCCTAGGACTATTAACCAAAAGCTCAAAAACCCTAATATAAAGCACTCTAAACGGGTAATATCTGAAAAACTAGATTGACTATACAACGTTTTAACGTGACCAAAAAGCAACCGAAGTAATAATACTAAAGTACTTGCTGTCGTTAAAATCATCCCCAGTAATGTGGGTAATAATACTAAAGGTGACATACTTAGTACTGCCATTAGTACTAACACCTCCGGTAAAAATCCGCTTGTACCCGGGAAACCAATATTAGCTAAAGAAGCTACTAATAAAAAAAATGAAAATAATGGCATAACGCCCATTAATCCCCCATAAGCAATGATTGATCTAGTATGATAGCGCTCTGAAAGAACCCCCACTAAGTAAAATAAGGCGGCTGAAGTTAAACCATGGCTTAACATTAAATACATAGCACCCTTGGCGCCAACTTCTAAAAAAGTAAATATTCCAAGCGTCGCAAAACTCATATGCGAAACGGATGAAAATGCAATCTGTCGTTTTAGATCTACTTGACGTAATGCTGTAACCCCCCCATAGACAATACCCAACAAGCAAATTAGTAATGCAAAAGGACGAAAAAATAAATGTACTTCTATGTTAAATAGGGGTAACATAAACTTTAAAACCCCATAGCCCCCTAATTTTAGCATTAATGCCGCTAGTAATATACTTGTAGCCGTACTAGCCTCAACATGTGCGTGAGGTAACCACAGGTGAAATGGAAATAACGGAATTTTAACCGCGAAAGCTATAAACATTAATACTCAAAGCGAATATCCCTCCGTTAGGTTTATAAGCTCCGAGCTAAAACTAATCTGTCACAAGCTATAGCTATTAATTAAAACTAATAATAAAGATATTGAACCATATAGGGTAAAAAAGATAAAATAATAAGAAGCTTTTAGTCGTTCGCGGCGATCACTCCCACAATAAACCATTAATATAAAGATAGGGATAGCCGACGCCTCAAAAAATAATAAAAATGCAAATAAGCTAGTACAACTAAAGGCACCAACTAAACAAATTTCAAGTGCTAAAAGCATATTTAATAGTAGTTGCGTATGCGTATCAGAATACCACGCGGTTAATAGCGCTACAACTAATATAGCTATGCTTAATATAATAAAGGGTAAATTAAGATTATTCTGTAACTCAAATCAAGAATTTGCGGGATATACAAGTGACATTCGAGACTCGTCAAATTTGGGATATGCATTTCATAAGTATACACCGTAGGCTAAACTAATTTGTAGTGATAAAAGTGTAATAAGCTTTAACATGCTTCTAAACGATGAACCAAAAACAAATATATTAGACCAAGTACCCCTCGCCCGAAATAGCCAGTTTGCAAGATTAATAAAAATTATTGTAGTTAATGGAATAATAATTAATGGAAAGATCATTAATGATATATTAATTGAAGTAGAAGGAATCTAACCTTCGTTTCCCGAGTCAAAGTCGGACGTATTAACACTGGACCATACCTCAAGAACCTGTGACAGACTGGATTTGCACCAGTACCCTCTCGAGCCACAATCGAGTGATCTAATATTGAGCTACTGCCAAATCCTAAAAAACAGGAGTAGAAGGAATCGAACCTCCTCATCAGGTTTTGAAAACCAGCGCTCTCCCAGTAAACTATACTCCCCACATAAAAGACTATACTTTGTTACTAAATTTCAGATTCTCCAACCTCAGGTTCCCCTAAGATTACCTTGTTACGACTTCGTTCCAGCCCCTGAGGACGGGTACCACCCCACTTGTAACTAGTGTTCAAAAACAAAAGATACAGTTAAAGCGTTGATCGGGTCAAAGGCCAGACCGTGACGGGCTAGGTATGCAGGGTTCAGTAACGTATTAACCACAACGTGCTGATTTGTGATTACTAGCTATTCCTGGTTAATTATGGTATACCCGAGTTTCAGAGTATAAATCCAACTATCAGAAAACTTTTAAGTTTTGCTCCGAATTGGTGCCTCACTTTACTGGATTTCTCCAAATGAGACTTCATTGCTTCTTATTGTAGTTTCCGTTGTCGCATGAGTTCAAGCCCGTAGTTCGTGGACGTGATGACTTGACGTAATCCCTGACTTCCTTCTAATTCCTTAGGTATGTTTCTTAGAGCGCCTTTGAAGTTAATCAAATTGTCAACTAAAAAAAGGGTCTCGTCCGTTAGCCCTGCTAGCTTAAAAGTGACGGTAAATCAGAAAAAAAAGGAGTAAACCGTACATCCTAAAACACGGACTTACGACAGCCATGCATCTCCGTGAGTTTGCCTACAGTTAAGCCAAAGAGAATGTTAGGCCTCATTAGTTTAGTAACTAAATTACAAATAGGGCCCCGAGGGGACTATTACTGTATGTGTTCTATAAACCTACATATCCTCTCGTTCTTCTGTTGCCAGATCTACGCAGGGATATTTCCGAAGAAATGCCCCCAGTATATGCAGACTATAGCTACCGCTCATAAACTAGGTAAGGTTCCTTGCGTTTTATCTAATTAATGCTCGTGCGCCACAGCTTGTATAAACCCTTGCCAATCTCTTAAAGTTTCAGAACTAGGTTACTTCCCAGGCGGAGTGTTTAACGCGTTAGCTTTAATGCATAGAGAAGACTCCACACCCACTTTAACACTCATCGTTTACTCAAGAGACTACTGGAGTATCAAATTCCCTTTGCTACCTATCGTTTCGTTGCATTAGCGTCAGATTATACTTAGTTAGCTGCCTTCGCCATAGGTGTTACTCGGAATATTTAGACCTAAGGCCAATTTCAACTCCGCCTTCCACTAACTTATATATATCTCAAAGGCAAACATTGCAAGACTAGGATTGCGTCGACACGCAAACATTCCCATCAAGCCTTCTTAATAATGCCCGCCTACACACCCTTTACGCCCAGTCATCGTATTTAACGCTCGCCCCCTCTGTATTACCGCGACTGCTGGCACAGAGTTGCTCAGGACTATGTCGTTTATTAGAATACTGCGTATATTGCAGCACCTTTCTCGGTTTACAGTCAAAACTTTCATCGCGAGATAAAAAAAGATGCCATGTTAGGCCTTTTTAGCCCATTGCACAGACTTCCGAACTGCCGCCTCTTCAATAGATTCCAGACCGTATTTCATTTCTGGTGTGAATGGTCATCCTCCCAGACCATTTAGGGATCTATTCTACGTAAGCCATTACCTTACGTGCCATGGCCACCGCCGCATACTCCCATACTGCGTCATCCAACAGCGCTAATCGCTTTTTTATTATCTGGTATTTTAACTATAAATAGTTTTTATCCCAAACTGAAGGGCAGACTAAATCAAACCAATACATTACTCACCCGTACGCAACGTTCAGATACTTACCCAAACGTTATACTTGCATGTTTCATTCACCCTTTCGAAGCGTTCAAATCGAGCCAGAGTCAAACTAATCCTACTAAGCCATAAAATAAATTTTAAGGTTGTTAAACTATGGATATTATAACAAATATATAAATAGTATTTTTAAATAACACCTTACCCTTATTATCGTATACCCAGGTTAGGATTTGCACCTAATCAGATGGGGCATGAGCCCACAATGCTACTATTAAACATCACCCGGGCCTCTTTAACAAAATAATGTGCGAAAATATAGCTCTAACACACCGCAGGCAAAAGGAATCGAACCTTTATGTTTAGTTTTGGAAACTAATACTTTACCACTAAGCTATGCCCGCCCATATATACCAAACTCTAAATTACTGAAACAGAATGACTGACTACTAAACTAATACCTATTACAGCGGGCTGCACGAATACCCACAATAGTATAATAATTGACAATCCTAACTGCTGCTGAAATACGGAGTCGGTATCTAAAACCGCCGAATTTTCGCTTGAAACTACACTACTGTCGCTACTTGCAAAAACATAGGCCACAATTCGCATATAATAAAAAATAGAAATTAGAGTTAGCATGACACTCAATATAAATAACCCATAACTATAGTAGTCATTAAATATATAAATGTCTTCAATAAGACTTCCTCAAACTAAAAACTTACCGAAAAACCCCGAAAAGGGAGGTAACCCCGCCATTGACGCTAATGATAAAACCAATAAAAGAGGGTTTCATAGGCCGCCCTGTTTCACAAAACGCAAATCAGATATATATACTAACTCATGACCACATTGCCTCGCGGAAAGGAGTATTGAAAAAAATAGTAAAGAAGAACAAATATACGTTAGAATGTATATAAAGGAGGCGGATAAATCACCTATTAATAAAAACCCAACATGTGTAATCGAGCTATAAGCTAAAAACCGTTTAATCTCTAGCTGCCTTAATGTTAGTATACTACCAATGATTAATGACAAGCTAGCAAATATTTCAACTGTTGAGCCAATATTACAGTGGTAGGCTAAACGACAAAAAATCATAAATATTAAAAATTTTACCGCAGTCGCAAAATAAGCCGTTATAAGCATATGAGACCCGGCGTAGACGTCAGGTACCCACTGATGAAGTGGGGCCGCACCTAACTTAACTAATAGGCCTAATAGCATTAAATTGCTCGCGAAACTAAGGGACCCACCTAAAGGTATACTATTATAGGTGTTAGAGTAGTCCAATAAAAAATACATAATATTGTAAGATAAAGAAGGTACTAAAGCATAAAAATGAACAGCGCCCCAAAATAAAAAAACCGATCCCAGAGTCCCAAAAGAAAAATATTTTACAGCTGCTATTATTCCGCCTAGAGTACGATCCATGGTCGTCAAAATATATAGTATCAATGAAAATCCCTCTAACGCCAATAATAAGAGCGCAAAATTTGTAACAGATATGATAGTTAACGCCAAACAAATACTAATATGTAATAGTAATGGTAACTCGCCTAAATTTACTAACTGTCTTGATAATATCATACTAGGTAAATATAAATATAGACATAATATAATCATAATCAGAACTAACTTAACCGTTTGGGTATAAATATCCACCTTTAAGGCCTGATTAAAAATGCTAACCCCACAGCTTCAATCAACCCCACCAAAATAAGATAATCACAAATTGCTAAACGGAACTAAAGTAGGGGCCTTAAAGAACATTAATACTCATTGCCATGATAGAAGCGCTAGAGCAAGCACTAATAAAATACGACTAACTGCACTTAATAACATTAATAAATTGGCTGGGCTAAGCCTGTAATAATTAACGCCGATCAAACCTATCAACACAATAATACCACAATAAAGCAGAATATCAGGTAAAAACATAAACCATACCGGGCTTCCCGACCCAGCATTTAACAACAATGGTGTGCTAATTAATGACTCGCTATTCTTAACTACTAAGGTAATCATGGATTGAATCTCATTAGGTTTAGTGCTACCAAAATTTTGAATTTGTTGTTCTATTAATGTTAATAAATATTGTTGTAATGTAAAAGCCATAAATATAACCTACCCTGTATGGGAATTGCACCCATGTATGTTAGAGCCTAAATCTAATGTGTAAACTACTTCACCAACAGAGCGTTTAAATACTAGAGACCTCGGCAGGAGTCGAACCTACACCCTTTAGATTTGCAATCTAACGCACTACCATTGCGCTACAAGGCCCACTATTAATATTGAGCACAACTCTACCTTATATAGGAATTGCACCTATGTATGTTAGATTTTGAATCTAATGTGTTAGCTACTTCACCAATAAGGCCCTCTTTTTGGTAATAAGTGAATACCTATTATTTTGATCCTTTAGTAAATATCGCGGAGCCTATTAAGGCTACTAACAGTCCAATGACCGAAACTAGTAATAGCATAGAGTTTTCCTCATATAAAATATGCTTAATAGCTAGTAGGCTATCAAGGTGCGCTAAACTAGGCGAAAATTTCGTCTC
>Ga0302191_10001002_pt1 | contig 18202 bp, 15 predicted proteins | sample II_Bog_E3_1_FD_198775 | JGI IMG/M metagenome (GOLD analysis project Ga0302191, IMG submission 198775) | Peat permafrost microbial communities from Stordalen Mire near Abisko, Sweden - II_Bog_E3_1 | ecosystem: Environmental > Terrestrial > Soil > Wetlands > Peat | place: Sweden: Abisko...
CCTATAACGAAGAAAAATGGTGACCCTGGCAGGGCTCGAACCTGCGACCCTTTGATTCGTAGTCAAATACTCTAATCCAACTGAGCTACAGAGTCATTTTGTCTCGCGTTACTTTTAATATTATATTGATTTATTCTTTACTTGTCAAGCCGTTTTTTATTTTTTGGATTATATTTTGGCAAAACGTGCCCCGTAAGTTTCACAAATTTCTTCCTGTGCAGCCTCTGGTTTCTCGTTAACGGTCAAACCTTCTTCAAACAAGTGTGCTCCCACCCTGACAATCCGCTTTTCCCAGTCACGCATCCATTCACCGTCGCCCCAGCCATATGAACCAAATAATCCGATCTGTTTTTCTTTAAGATCCGATTCAATTTCAGTAAAAAATGGTTCAAACTCAGATTCTTCGAGTACTTCCGACCCCATTGCCGGACAACCAAACAAAATAGAATCATATTTTTTGATTTGGCTCGCATCAATCGAATCCACGCGAAATACATCAACCAATGGACCTACTTTTTCAATTCCCCGCTGAATCGCCTTCGCCATAATTTCTGTATTTCCTGATCCACTCCAATAAATCAATGCAATTTTTTTCATTTGTATCACTCCTCATTTTTATTTTTTTCAAATAATATGTAACCAGTTTATTTAGACGACTCTTGCTAATTCGATAATTGATGTTCCATTATTCAACCGTTGACAAAAAATATCACTGCATTTTGTATATCGTTCAAAAAGTTTTTCGGCTGCATGGATATCCGAATAAACTTTCCAATAACCACAGAGTTTAAATTTTTGCCCTTTATTTTCAATAAACCCAATAACATCTGCGTGCGGGTAGCCCAAAAACAAACCAATCTCATGGGGAAAGGTCTTTTTTAACTGCATCCTAATTTTAAGATATATTAGGCATTCTTCTATACCATCAGATTTTCTATAACCTAAAGATAAAAGTAGATCTCTATTTTGTGGTTGTGCTAAAATTTTTAGTAAAGCAGTTTTCCGATAAACTAAGACAAGAAAATAATGTGGGCTTTCTGAAAGTACTTCAAAAAAAATACCTTTGCAATTTAAACATTTTTCATATTCGTGCAATAAGCTGAAAAAATCATTCATCTTTCGTTTTTGTACTGTAATCAAATTGCCGCCTTTAATGCCAGCAAGCGTTGGTGCACAATGCAAAGCCAGTAATTGTTCAAACTTCATGTTTTCAACCAAAAATTTGCCCCTCCTATAATAAATTTTATCAGTAATCATTCTATCTGTTGATTTGTCTTTTCCTATTATAATTTATTTGATAATGATTTTCAATATCAAATTTGAATTATTTTATATTTTATCAAAAAAAACTGTCCATCATGATGATGAACAGTTTTTCAAGTAAAAAAATTCTTATTCCGATAGAGCTTCTACGCCGTCTTCTGTAATCAAAAGTGTTTTTTCCCATTGTGCCGATAATGAATGGTCTTTTGTATAGACCGTCCAATTATCTTTTCTATCAACAACAACTTTATATTTACCAATATTTATCATCGGCTCAACCGTCAATACCATCCCAGGTACTAACAGCATACCTGTATTTTTTTCACCAGTATGGGGAACAAACGGTTCTTCGTGGAATTGTTTTCCCACACCATGTCCGCCCAATTCCGTGACAACGGAATAGCCATGCGCATGCGCATGTGCTTGAACAGCTGCACCAATATCGCCCAAAAAGCCCCAAGGTTTAATCGCTGCAATGCCAAGTTCCATACATTCTTTGGCTACTCGCACTAAAGTCTCAGCTTCCGCGGAAGCTTTTCCAACAATAAACATCCTGGATGCATCGGCATAATAACCATCCAGTATAGTTGTGATATCAACATTAACGATATCACCTTCTTTGAGGATTGTCTTTTTTGATGGAATTCCATGACATACTACATCATTAATTGAAATACAAATGCTCTTTGGATATCCTTCAAAATTCAGACACGCTGGAATACCGCCTTGTTCAACAATAAAATTATGGGCAAGCTGATTAAGCGATTCCGTATCAATTCCAACTTTTATATTGGCTCCTACTAAATCTAAAGCTGCATTATTGATAACCGAACTCTTTCGAATTCCCTCAATATCTATATCATTTTTAATTATACTTTTAGGCGGGCGAACCTGACCTTTTAATATATCCAAGGGAATCGTTTTTATCTTTTCATCAAAATTTAAATGGCATTTCTTGTATTTACGACCGCTGCCGCACCAACACAAATCATTTCTCGTCATAGTCATAACCTCTCTTTTTTCTTTCTAATAATATTATATGACCTTTTGTCAAGTGATACGACGATATATTTTATTTGAAGCAAAATTTTTGCAATCCATATTGTGTTCTGGATTGCAAAAATGTATACTAGAAGTAAATAATTGAATACGGTTTTTCTTCGCTATCCGTTCGTACTCATCTTTCATTTTGTAACATTACATAGCAAAGGAGAAACTCTATGAATATTGCCTTTTTTTTAATTCCAAAAAAAGATGTCGTCTGGCTAAATTCAAATGCCAGTATGCGGCAAGCACTCGAAAAAATGGAATATCACCGGTATACAGCCATTCCACTGATTGATGATGAAGGAAAATATGCCGGTACTTTGACCGAAGGTGACCTACTATGGAAACTAAAAAGTTCCTCTGGCTTCTCATTTCATGATACGGAACAAATTAAAATAAAAAAAATCCCGCATCAAATAACAAATCAAGCCGTGCAGATCAGTGCAGAAATGGAAGACTTATTATCACTGGCAATCGCGCAAAATTTTGTTCCTGTAGTGGATGATCAAAATATTTTCATTGGTATGATTCGTCGCCGTGAAATTATTGAATATTACGCGAATTTTTCCAAACGCAAAGTCATCTAAATTCTATCAGTAAGATATAAAATACCTTTCGTTTTAGAGCAAAACTAATACGAAAGGTATTTTATGTATAGACCCTATCAGTTGGCTTTATGGAGACATTTATACAAAAAAGAATAAAAGCACGACTAACAAGACTTACCAATTTACTTTACGCATTTCCTAGCAAAAATTCACCCGTTTCTTTATCATGAATAAAAATCTCACCTGTTTCGATAATATAATGCCAACCGCTTAATTTCAATTTTCCTTGCATCACTTTTTCGTAAATATAAGGATATGTCATCAAATGGGTTAACTGTTCAACAACATTGGCTTGCTCCATCATCCATTGCCGCGCTGCTAAGTCCGTTTCTGGAATCCGTTTCATAACACGATCTTTGACCGGTTCCATCAATTCAAGCCACTTTTTAATATGGGGCAGCGTATCATCCAATGGATCTTTCGCTGCCAAAACAGCACTACAGCCACCACAATTAGAATGCCCGCAAACAATTATATCGCTGACATTTAAATAAAGTACCGCATACTCCACAGCTGATGTCGTTGCCAAGTATTCGGTTGATTCACGATAAGGCGGTGCAATATTCCCAATATTACGAATAATGAATAATTCACCGGGCAAGCTGCCCGTAATCATGTTTGGATCAATACGCGAATCGGAGCAGGTTATAAACAAAGTTTGTGGTTTTTGTTGTGATTTCAATTTTTGAAATAACTCCCGATGTGTTTCAAAATCGCCACGTCTAAATTTCATGATTCCATCTAAAAGTCTCTGCATAATAATGACACTTCCTTTGTATGTGAAAATTCAAACTAGCTCTTATTTTATATACTACCATAAATTTTATATTTTTTTACAAAAAAATTAAGAACTTTCTAACACCACTAGAAAAATCAATTTAAGCCATCACACAATGCAAATTATTTACAACTAAAAAGAAGTACAGCTTAAAATGCGGCTATACTTCCCTTTATATACGCAACATCTTTCGGGCGCGTAAAAACTAATTTAAAATCGCCCAAAGTCATCGTAAGTCCCATTCCAAGCATAATTAAACCCAATAGGTATGAAATTGATCCGGCAAAAGGTTTAAATGGTTCTGGAAACAAAAAAGCCGCCCCAGCAAAAACGATTACCCATAAAGGAAAAAGCCTTGTAATTATTCCAGCAATATTTTTTATCACAATGCAGCACCCCTGTATAAAACGACTTTTGTATTTTACCAAAAGTCACTTAAATAAATTTTTAAAATTAATTATATAATACTGTTACAATAAAAACAAGTCAGAATATAAAACTAAATAAATGAAATTTTGAGATATCACCTAAATCAAGCATGCATTAATAATGAAAATCTAATAAACAAAGCGAAAATAAAACAAGTAACACAATAAGCAAAACAAAACCCTCCCGCACAAATCAATTTTGTCATATTCTACTACTAAAATATGACAAAATTGTGAAATATCAATCTTCCCCGCCCCCTTAAATGCGTGATCACACTATTTTCAGATATATAGATTATGTAAAATAATGCGAATATATGGTATAATTGAAAAATAATTCATACAAATGAGGAGTCTTCCAATGGACATTCGACAATTATTTGTTTTAGAACAAAAAAAAGAAGAAAAAATTCTCTTATTAGATAAATGGGACCAAAAATTCAATGAACAGATTTCCGCTTTCAAAAAATCAATCTTCGATGAATTCGACACATTTTTTAAAAACAATAATTTCCCATTTACTTTAACTGAAGAAACCAAACTAAAACATGTCATGACTTATAAAGCACATACTATTATTTTAGAAAATACCACCAATAGCTATAATAACCTCCAATTCCAGCTATCCTTACAGTTTGCTTTTGATATCAAGGAAAATATTATTAAAATAAACTACATTCCACAGCATTCACCATCTTGGCAAAATGAAATTTCCTATACGGAAAATGCATCTGCGTTAGAAAAAGTAATCGTTTCTGATTTAAATAAAATCAACAAAGAAATTTTTCTTATTGAATACCAACTAAACAATCTTGATACATTAAGCTGGCGTTTTAATTATCCAAAACCATATTACACCAGCATCTCGAACTTATTAAAATATCTCTTATTAGAAAACAACTAAAACACGCCAAACTTTAAACAAAAAACACACCAGCTGTCCCATCCGAAAAGGGAAACTGGTGTGTTTTTTTACGATTTATTGTTAAATCATTATTTGTCTATCAAAAATTTATAATTTTTTGTTTTAAAAACGGAATTGACTCACTGCTTTTTGCATTTTCTGAGCCATGGCAGCCAATGCATTACTGGATGCGGCAATTTCTTGCGCCGAAGCAGATTGTTCTTCTGTGATAGCAGCAACATGCTCCGATTCAGTAGCTACCACTTTGCTTTTACGATCAATCTCACTGACTGCTAATACAATCTGCTGGCTCCCTTCAGCCATATGATCAATAACCGTTGACATTTCTTTCATCTGCTTAGCTACATGAAAAACAATACCCTTTATATTTTCAAAAGTCATCCCTGTAACTTGAACCACATCAACTCCGATAGCAACTTCTTTCGTACCATTTCCCATAGCAGCTACCGCATCCGATGTGTCGGTCTGAATCCCATCAATCAATATCGTAATCTGCTTCGCCGCGATCTGAGATTGTTCAGCCAATTTACGAACTTCCTCAGCAACGACAGCAAAACCACGACCTTGTTCACCAGCTCTAGCGGCCTCAATAGCCGCATTCAGTGCCAAGAGATTTGTCTGTGCTGCAATCCCAGAAATGGTTTCTATAATCTGACCGATTTCCTTTGAACTTGCGCCAAGCTTACTGACTACCTTTGACGAAAAAGCTACCGTTTCTTCAATATGTTTCATTTGCGTTACGGCTTTCGTAACCGCCTGAGCTCCATTAACTGCCGCTTGTGATGCCTGTGATGCCTGATCTGTTACCTCATTAACACTGGCAGCGGCCTCTTCGAGTCCAGCGGAAAGGGTCTGCACCACCGCTGATGTGTGATCGATTGACTTCAGTTGATGGTTTGCACTTTCTGCAACAGCCGTAATCGCCTGTGCCCCCTGTTCAGAAGCACGTGCTGACTGTTCTGCACTTGATGTCAGTTCTTTTGATGAAGCAGCCACCTGCTCCGCTGAATTAGCTACCGTTCGCATTACGTCAGACAAATTTTTCTTCATTTGATTGAATGAGCGCCCTAGTTCACCGATTTCATCATTCGTATCCACTAAAACATCAGGCTCTGACAAATTTCCAGCCGCAATAGCTGCTGCTGCCTTGCTGACCGCCTGTGCCGGACGAGAAATCTTACGACTGATGTATTGTCCGATACCTAATGCTATGACTGCAACAAAAATATTAACAATCAGCAGCATTCGCTGAATCGAAACAACCTGCTCATTGGTAAGCTCCTCATCGGCTTTTACAAAATCATCAACATTACTTATCATTTGCAAGGAAGCTTCCATTGCTTCCTTGTAAGGACGTCCTGCATCTGACATATAGCGACCTACTTCATTTATATTATTATCTTTTTTAGCAATAAAAGACTGTTCGGCAATACTTTCATATTCGGCTTTGCCTTGATGGATTTTTGCAACGATTATTTTATTTTTCTCCACAGATAAAATACTTTCTAACTGTTTTAATTTATCCTCAGACTGCGTGCGATATGTATTGAATATAGTAATATCATTTGCATCACCCGTGAAATTAAAGCGCCGCATTGCAACTGCTTCGTTCGCAATATCAGCACTGATTCCTTGCGCTAAAGACATCTTTTCCATATGGCTTCGAGCCGCTTCAATATGCATCTCATTGAGGTGCCCTACCTCATAATAGGTAAACGCACTCATAACCGCCACGATTGCTATAACGGCAGCAAAAGCAGTAATAATTTTTTTATTAAGATTCCAATTCATAATACCCCTCCATACCTGAATCAATAAATATTCCTTTAAGTCTATGCTATTGATAAAAAAGAGACCGCCAATTAATATACCATGATATTAAAAAACTGTCTCTCAATAAGCATCCATAAACTATATAGAACGCATTAAAGAAATTACATCCCGTCTATCAGTCTGCCAGAAATGGGGTAGTGCATCGTTTGCTTCCTACGTAACGCTACTCAGCCCTACACCCCATCCCCTGACGAGTACCACATAAAATGTTTAATGCCATATATATACATCTGCAATGTATAATCTTTGAAGTATCTGAAAAACATATAGTTTCTTTATTATATCATACAAATATAAATTATAACACACAGGTTCAATGGCTTTTCTTCTACAAAAGCAAAAATGAATGCTAACAAAAATACTTCATCTGACCCGCTTTATGACAAATTCACCAAAATAAAGATCAGCAAATGAATTCTTCAATTTGGATACCTGGCACTTCTTCCAAAGCAATATATTGCCCTGTCATCATCTGCACAATTGGCTCTATAAACCCATCACTATGTAAATAAATAATTTTAGCAACCAAACCATTGCTCAGTTTTACTAGACTGCCAATAAGAGATTGCTTCGCATATTGAATAAACATACTGCAAATACGTAAATCAAGTTTAACAAACATTTGCGTATATATTTCATGCAGCACAGCAATAGGAGACATTGCCTTACGATAAACACGTGTTGAAATCATCGCATCATATACATCCGCTACAGCGATAACTTTTGCAATTTGCGAAATATCCGATTCCTGTAAAGAATCTGGATAACCACTTTTATCAAAACGTTCATGATGTTGTAAAACTCCCTGCTTAATGATTTCATCTACGACCGCCGCCTCTTGCAAAATTTCATAACCAAATGCAGGATGCTGCTTCATAACATTTATCTCTTCCGGTAAAAGTTTACCCGGCTTAGCCAAAATATCGATTGGAATCCGCATTTTACCTATATCATGCAGCATTCCTGCTACAACTAGTTGTTGAATTTCAGCTTCGCTCCATTGCAGCCATTTTCCAATCAGACCTGCTAAAAATGCCACATTAACACTATGCCGAAACAAATATTCACCTGTATAATTTATAATATGTAAATAACTAAACAGGAGTTCCGATTTAAGTAGTAACGGCATCACCTGTTCATTGACAAGTACGTGGATTTGATCAGCTTCTAACCGCTCTAAACAATTCAATTGTTGGAAAAGCTTCGATACAGCGGCAATTAATTGATCACGATCTCTAACAAATTGCTGACGTTCTGCCTGTAAATCATCAACATCAATACAATTTTCTTCTATAATATAAATTTCAAAAATTTTCCAATATAACAATTTACGAATTAAAATATCTGTTAAAATTACATTTTGATCCAATAAAACCATTCCATTTTCGGCTACAATCGCTTTACCCAGTTTCATTCCCGGATAAACTTCACGTAGGCTGCATGTTTTTATAAGTATCAAGCTCAACACCTCATCTTTCATTTTCTTACTCTATGTCCCGTTCATAGAGTATTGGATACACGCAATAAATAACTCGACCAATTCAGTGTCGAATTGCTTGCCAGCACATCGCCGAAGCTCTTCGATCGCCTTCTCACTACTGATTGCCTGGCGATAAGGTTGTTCCAGTCTCATTGCAGTATAAGCATCAACAATAGCTAAAATTCTAGCTTCAATCGGTATATTTTTACCCTTTAACCCAAATGGATACCCTCCACCATTAACCCACTCATGGTGCGCTAATACCCCCAGAGCAATTGCCTCAAATTCAGGTACCGCACTTACGATATTATAACCTATTTCACAATGTCGCTCTATGAGTTCTCTTTCGGTTTGATCAAATTTCTCTGGTTTTAATAAAACAGCATCAGAAAGCCGAACTTTTCCAATATCATAGAAAATACTCAGGCTTTCCAGATTTTTTATATTCTGCTTTGCTAAACCTGCTGCAACTGCCAAACTAACAATCAATTGACCCATCCGCTCACGCCGCTTTGCAAGAATAATACCGCGTGCCTCTAAATTGGCGACCATACCAAAAATAATTTGTTTTCGTATGGTTCCCTGTCTCTGTTTTTTTGCTTTGTACATCTGCGTATCCGCTTCATTAAGTAAAGCATGCATATCAATCGGTCCCTGCTTATGTATTTTATAACCAGTCGATAAGCTCACATAAGCAATTGGTTTCCATGCATTATAGCGTTGAACAAGCGACTCAATCCGCTGACCCGCTTTTTCAAATACCAACGGTGAATCAGAATGTATGATAATAGCAAATTCATCTCCGCCAACCCGCGCTATGAGGTCCTCTTTACGAAAGCTGCGTTGTAAAACATCAGCTACCGTCTTTATTACCGCATCGCCATTCATGTGACCTAACGTATCATTAATCATTTTCAGACCATCGAGATCACAAATCATGATACCAACTTTAGCAGCACGACTTTTTTCAATATGATGGATGGCTTCTTCAAAATAAGCCCGATTATAAAGCCCTGTCATCGAATCGTGAAATCCCATATAAAAGAGACGTTTTTCTTCTTTCTTTTTTTCCGTTACGTTGCGAATAATAGCTACCACTTCATTATTAAAACTAGATACAATACGAGCTTCATAAGACTGCATTTGATCGGCAATACATATTTCATAACTAAGCTCTTGAATTGTTCCAGTTATGATACTCTCCTCTATCCCCATCATAATTTGCAGCGCCAACGCGGGCGGCATCACTTCCAAAACTGTTTTACCAATAAATCGTTCCGGGAATACATAAAGTTCTTCTTTTTTTGCCATATAATCCACAAAAGTACCATCACGTTGGATACGAAACAAAATATCAGGAATTGCATTCAGCAAAATACGTTTACTATCAAATAACCGAGGATTTAAATCTGCTTGCATTTTAAAATTTTCTTTACTCAATTTAGCAATAATCTTATTTTTTTTCTTTGCTCTTTTTTGTAGCTGAAAAATCAGACCATATAAGCCCCAACTCGTCAATCCCATAAAAGAACCAAAGCTCATAGTCATCAAAGGTATAGTACTAAAATCATGACGGTAAACTATGAAGCAAAGATAAAAAGTTAAAAACCATACAAAACCTACTATGACATAAATTGATATGATCCATACTGCTTGCCGTTTAACAAATTTTCTATATAATGTATCCACAAAACACCTCTACATAAAATAATGAAAAATTTCAACACACGAAAACACAATAAAAAAAGCCGCCAGGTTACATCATTTTTATAATGTAACCTGGCAGCTATAGATACAATCATTAAGCCCATAGTTTTGCGTCCTTATCTTTCGATAAGTTTGCCCTCAACTTTATTTACAACCTCCAGATGAATAACCGCCATTTTCTTTCCGAAATCATTTGCAAGCTTGTTTCATCGAAAGTCGTCTTTGTTTTTTGTAAAATCAATATAGATTATTATATCTATGTATAATAATCTATATTACACTCCCTGTCAAACGAAAACATTTTAGGAGATCTGCTTTTATAAAACCCTCTGGATATGCATACCAAGCAGACCAATTTCTTCCTGTGCTACATGCCGACCAAGTTCTTGTGCCAAATCCTCACAGATTGCTTGGGCCAATGTATAAGCTTCGGGAAAACTCTGCTTCGCATAACTCTCCATATCAATATTCACACGTTCATCTTTTATGATGCGAGCAACCATATAACGGATATGACTTACCAATCGGTTGTATCCTAAAGAATTCTTAACAAAAGTTTTTTTTAGTTCAAATTCTATTGTCCCAATCGTCTTTTTTACCAAACGAGCTGTATTCAATCCCTCTGATACATTTTCATCTGATAACCCTGCATGGATATGCAGCGTAATATAGCCGGCTTCATCTTCAGAAATAGTTGTCCCAGATATCTCTTTGATAATTTGTCTGCCTTTTTCTGCTACTTTATATTCATCGGGAAACATGACCATGATATCCTGATGAAAGGGATTGGGCAATTCTTTCCCTTCATTGGCACGTTTTACGGCTAAAGCAATATGATCTGCCATAGGCAAGAAAATATCATGATTTATTTTTTCAAACTGCAGTTCAGCTTCATCAATAATCCGTGCCGTGATTTCAATATAGGCTGGCGCAATTCCATTTACCATCTGCAAGGCAGATATATTGTTACGAGAACCCAACTCATAGATTTTTGCATCATCAATATGATCGATACGCTCGCCATTTTTTTTGCAAAACCCAATACCTTTACCAAGTAAAATGATTTCTCTGTTCGCTTCGTCCAGTGTCAACAATCCATTATTATTCAAAACCTTAACGATCCGATACACAGTAATAAATCCCCCTTACAGAACCCTGACCATCAACCATTTTCTTATAGTTATTATACCTTATAATGAGAAAAACGTCATCCGCAGGGGGATTTCTTTACGCCAGACTCTTATATTTAGAAAGTTTAGCTTCAAGCAGCGATCTCAATACCAGGCAATTTCGCTTAACGCCCGGACTGTCCCCGTCTTTTGCAGATGGATTTCTTGACCTTCCTGCAACCCAGTGAAAATAACAAGACAAGCATCTGAAGTGGCATTTTTTTTAATATACTCTACATCAAAATGCATCAGTTTATCGCCTTTTTTGATTTTTTGATTATTTTTAACAAACACTTCAAACCCTTTGCCGCCAAGATTCACTGTATCCACACCGACATGAAGCAGATAATCCGTACCATCCGAAGATTGTAAACCAATCGCGTGTTTTGTTTCAAAAACAAACATGACTTCACCATCAGCTGGTGCGAACACATCCCCATTGGAGGGGATTACGAAATAACCATCTCCCATCATTTTACTAGCAAATGCTTCATCTGGAGCTTCCGTAATTGGTTTTATCACGCCAGTAAACGGTGAGCAAAGAACATGTTTTTCTATCCCTGCTGAGCTTGTTTGCTTTACATCTGCACCAAGTACAGATACTTCGTTTTCAAGAACAGCTGTTTCTAATGCGCTTGCTAGTTCGTCAGGAGCATTTTCCAGATAATCTTCAAGATTCGCTTTAATTACAGTCACTTTTGGTCCATAAATTATCTGAACCCCCTGCCCCTTGGTGATAACACCAACAGCGCCAGTCTGTTTCAACAATTTTTCATTGACTAAAGTAGAAGTCTCTACAGAACAGCGAAGCCTTGTTGCGCAGCAATCTACAGATGTGATATTCTTCTTTCCACCCAATCCCTGCGCAATAGCAGCACTTAATACATCATCACCATGTTCAGCGGTTATCCCACTCGTTGCTTTTTGTGCATTGACATCTGCTTTGGTATAAAGTTTTGTTTCCTCGTCTTCATCCTCACGACCTGGCGTCTTGAGATTGTATTTTTTGATCAAGAACGTAAAAATGAAATAATAGAGAAAGAAATAGATAATACCTACTGGTAGAATGTAGAGCCAGCTTGTTTTATCATTCCCCTGTAAAATACCGAAGATAAAAAGATCAAGCAATCCCCCCGAAAAAGTTAAACCCACCGCGATATTAAGCATATGAGCAATCATATAAGCCGCACCAGCAAGTATAACCTGCACATAAAACAGCATAGGTGCGACAAATAAGAAAGAAAATTCGATTGGTTCAGTAATACCCGTTAACATACAGGTAAGTGCTGCTGAAAGCAAGAGACCGCCTGCGACTTTTTTCTTTTCCGGTTTCGCGCAACGGTACATGGCGAGTGCTGCCCCCGGTAAGCCGAAAATCATAAAAATAAATTCACCAGAAAAATATCTCGTCGCATCCGCATTAAAATGCGTTACATTTGGCGAAGCGAGCTGGGCAAAGAAAATATTTTGACCGCCCTGAACCAAGGTTCCATCCACAACCATGCTGCCACCGACTGCGGTTTGCCAAAAAGGAAGATAAAATACATGATGCAGTCCAAAAGGAATGAGCGCCCGTTTTACGATACCAAAAATCAAGGTACCAATATAACCAGTGCCCGTTACCAGACCACCCAAGGCAAAGATACTATTTTGAACGACTGGCCAAATAAAATACATTACAATACCAAGAAAAAGATACACAATGGTAGATATAATCGGCACAAATCTGGAACCACCAAAAAATGATAATGCATCCGGTAATACGATTTTATGATAACGATTATGTAATGAAGCAACACCGAGACCGACAATAATCCCACCAAATACTCCCATCTGCAAAGTAGGAATACCGCAGACACTGGCAATGGTTCCTTCCAATACGCCTGGAGCTACTGTACCATTTGCTAAAACCTTACCGGTCAACACGAGTACAGCATTAATCGAAACGTGCATAACAAAAAATGCTATCATCGAAGAAAGTGCTGCCACTTCTTTTTCCGCTTTTGCCATTCCAATAGCAACACCTACGGCAAAAATAATTGGCAGATTATCAAAAATCGCACTTCCCGCCTTGCTCATAATAACAAGCAATGCATGAAGGATCGTGCCATCACCTAAAAATCCTCCTAATCCATACATGGAAATGGTGGTTGCATTCGTAAAAGAACTTCCTACACCAAGTAATAAACCGGCTACTGGCAAAATTGCAATCGGCAGCATGAAGCTCCGACCAACTCTTTGCAGTACATTAAAAATTTCGTCTTTCATTCATTCGTTCCTTTCGTTTTGTTACAAGCAAAAAAGGCATCAACTACCGTAACGCATCAAAAGATGCCTCAAGGATAGTTAATGCCTGCATAACCAGTAACACACTATATTATTTGTTTATTGCATTAATATCATATACTACATCATTTATTTTGTCAATATAGATCAAACTGATGCAAAATATAGGTAAAATAGTATCCGGCAAGTTCCTGCAATTAAAATTTTTATTTCTTAGAGAAGTTTGCATTATATAAAAATTGTAGTTTCATCTTTATTTTTTCTGTTTATGACTCTTGCAGGATATATCTATCAACAATAGAATGTTATCATTATGTAGCAATGTGAATAAAAAATAATGCACATTGCTGCGTAGATTACCTCCTCAGTTAAGTTTCAAAAATATACCATCGTAAAATGGGATTGTGTTTTCGCAACATATTTTGAAATTGAGAGGACGTGAACTAAAATGACAACGGATTTAAATTTTGAACTGCCCCAAGAACCTGGTATATATAAAATCTATCGTCGTGACAAAATTACCGGAGAGCGAATTTATGTAGGCACGGCTGAAGTTGAATTCACACCCGTAGCATCGAACAAAAAACCAATATTATAAAATTTACCGACTTATTTTGAGGAGAACCTCCTACGAAAACAATTTCTATAACTCTCTATGCTTGATTGATAGAGAGTCTTTTTTATAAAAAACAAGAATCCCCAGACACATCAAAGTCTGGGGATTCTTGTTTTTATAAAGAGTTCACTCAAGCAAGAATCTTAACTCGCTTTTCTATTGGTAATTTTTCGATTGCTTTAACTGCCTGCAATGGCTGGCCAAATGGCATTTGTGCAATTAGTTTCCAGCTTGCTGGTAACGCGAATGCTGCTTTTACCTGATCATCAATTAATGGATTGTAATGCTGTAAATTCGCTCCTAATCCCAAGTCCGTCAAAGCCGTCCAAATAGCAAATTGAAGCATCCCATTTGCTTGTTGTGCCCAAACTGGAAAATTATCTGCATAAGCAGCAAATTGTTTTTGCATTGTCTGTACCGTTTCTGTTTCATCAAAAAAGAGTACTGTTCCATAAGCTCCGGCAAAGCCATTTATTTTTTCTTCTGTAGCAGCAAAATTTTCAACCGGAACAATTTTCTGTAAAATATTTTTGGTGATATTCCATATTTTATCATGGTTATCCCCCAGCGCAACAACAACTCTTGCCGACTGCATATTAAAAGCAGACGGAACTTCCTTTACTAGGTTTTCTACAGCCTCAATAATTTGTGCGGGTAAAACCTCAATTTGTTTCCCCAATGCGTAATTTGTCCGACGATTAACCACTGCTTCTTGAAAAGATCTCATTATAAAAATCCCCTTTCTTTACCTATCTGTTTTCATTAAAAATATTTCTTAACAACACACATTTTGAATCATAAATAAATGGCTGTAATACCATTTTGTGTCACGCACGAATAACTTTCAATAAGTGTGTAACTTACTTTATGTAATTATATTATATCAATTACTTAAGTTTGTCAAGTAATTGATAGTAATTATTATTTTTTAAAATCACGTAAAGAAAACCTCACACTTGAAATTCTACCAATTTCAAGTGTGAGGTTTTCCAAAGTGCTACTATTCAAATGTGAACCTATATCGTTTTTATTTTTTACTGCAGTTCCTGTAACCGTTGCTGAATTGTAATTAATTGTCCAGCTTGGACTCCACCATCTAAAGCGGAGAGTAAACTCAAATAAAAATCGTCTACCTGCTGTGTCATTTGAAGAATTAGTTCATTGCATTCGTCTTCCATGACATTTCCATAAAGAGCCTTTAGCCTTGCTTGTTCTTTTTGTAAATATGCATCCGCTAATGGATTCAAAACCACATAAAGCTCTTCACTCATTAACTTATGTTCATTTTTCTCAAAAAAAGATTTTGGATTTCTAAAATATGCCAAAGCTTTTACAAATAAACCCGACTGAATATCCCGAAACGCTGCTTCAAAGTCAATTTTTATCTGACCTTTAAATTCAAACAAAGAAAATGATAAATCCGTATTGATCTCAGAAAGCCGTTCCATCAAACTGCTCTGATATTCTGTCGTTATTTTTTCTGCAAAACGATCAAGCCGCACGGTTGTTGCTCGTAATTCCTGGGCAAAATCAAAGCCCATTTGCTCAAGCAATTCCTCCAGTGCATTTTGTAATGCTTTTTTTAAATTACGTCCATCATCCCGCAGCATCGTAGGATTAAACGAATCCTTAAAGAACTCGCCAAAACGGAAAAATACCCGCTGCTTAATATAATAAATTAATTCTTCACATTCTTGATACAGACGATTTTGTAACGTTTCAGCTGTTTGCCCGACCAAAACTTCCGTTATCGCCGCTTTCTCAGCTTGAATATGCGAACGCTTTTGCTGTTTTATCACAGCATCTTCTTGTGTGCTTGCAATGAGTTTCTCGACAACACGCGACACCCGACACAGTTCATTTTCAGATGCAGCAACCGCCATATTCGCCAACTCACTGGTAATAAAATGATAAAAAGCATCTTCAAAGTCTGGCAGCCCCGATACATTAATTGTACTTTTTTCTTGCTTTTCCCTAAGTGCTTGAATACTTGATAAAGGATATAAATGGGGATTTCTCACGCCATACTTCATAAGCTGCTGCTGAACATATTCAACTACAGTTTGCGTTTCTTCCTCATTTTCCGCCAAATCAATGGCATTGATCATAAAAAACATTTTATCCAATTGAAACGAATCTTTTACCCGCCCAAGTTGAATTAAAAATTCTCGGTCCGCTTTAGAAAATGCGTGGTTGTAGTACGTTACAAATAAAATCGCATCCGAATTTTTAATAAAGTCAAACGCGACGCCAGTATGACGTGCATTGATCGAATCCGCCCCTGGTGTATCTACCAGCGTAATGCCTTGACGCGTTAACGGGCAATCAAAATAAAGATCAATCCATTCGACAAAACAGGATTTTTCTTCCAACGCAACATAATCACTAAATTCATGAACCGTTGTTGTAATGACCATACCGAGTTGTTCGCTAAACAAGGCATAACCACGACTAAAAGCCTTCAAAAACGTATAATTTGTCTTTTCAGCAGCCCCTGTCTGACTCAAATCACTATGCAGTTCTTCGATTCTTCTACAGGCATCAATTAATCGCTCTGCCGAGAAATCAAATATTTTCAAGGCATGATTTACATCTTCAAGCATTGAATCGGCCGTCTTGACTTGAATGATAACCGTGCCATGCGGATAAGCACTATTAATCGGCTTAATTTTATTGATTGCCGCAGTCATCGGATTCGGTGAAACAGGCAAGACCCTCTCGCCAATCAAAGCATTGGCAAAGGAAGACTTTCCGGCACTAAATGCACCAAATAATGCAACCGTAAAACCTTTATGCTCAAGTCTTGCCGCTTTTTCCATCAATTCACTGGCAATCTTTTTAAACCCGGGTAGACCTTGAACCAACTGCGCTGTCTGCTGCAATTTTTCTGCAGTCGCTTTCATATGATCCCCCGATTTATCCGTCATTTTATTTTTCCCCACCACGACTGGCGTCTGCTCGATAGGCATTCCCCTTTTCTCTGCGGGAACCGCGAGCGTATCTCTAGAAATCACCTCAAACTCGACTTCACGTAAAGTAAATAAATGCAGATGATCCACTGGCAAAATATTGACTGCCTCACCTAGCAGCTCTTCTAGCTTTTGTTCTTCTAGACTCGTAACGAATTCCTTTTTTTTTAACTGTTCTAAAGCAGTAATATAACGTTCTAAATGCACCGTTTTATCTCGTAGCCTCACCTGAATCTCCATATTTTTTCCCGCAGCAGCCTGCAATATTTCCTTTTTAAGTTCCTTTAAAACAGTTTTCACAAACGATTTAATGGCATGAGCCACATTAGCTGTATAATTTAAAACATATTCACCTGACAGCCGGGCCCCCGGCTTCACAGCAGTTTCCAATAGTTCATGTGGAAACTCAATACGAAAGTTCTGTATTTTTTCCAATAGTTCTTTATTTTCAACACGCGTACTCTGCAAAAATTGCAGCAAAAAATCACGCAAATGCCACTCAATTTGCGACTTTGTTTTATCGAGAATAGCCTTATAGAAAAGTTCCAGCCGCAGTTGTCTTTCGCTCAAAGTCTTTTGTTTCGTAAACAAAAATCCCACTTTAAACCCCGGATCACAAGCTGCAAGATAAGATTCCGCACAAGATCTAGTTTCAAACGGCATCAAATAGGCATTATCCATAATTTTATTGATCGCGGCATCAAAGTCGCTCTCCGCTTGCTCAGCCCCGATTCCCAAAGCATGTTTCGCTTCACATAGACTACTATACGTATCTTCTAACGCAGCCTGATCCGCAGGCGATAATTCATTTAATATATCTCGAAAAGGTTGAAATTTTTGCTCAGCCATTTTCTTTATGGACGCCAAATGATCATGGATGATTTTTTGCAAAGAATTGGAAATCGACTGCAATAATAAACTATCTTTTGCCCGTAATCGCTCCACCAAGTAACCTTGAAGCTGGGAAAATTCATTATATTCATGATCGTCTTGTTTTAATGATGTATAAAAAATATGCGCTGGTTTAACGCCCCAGGACAAAAAAGAATCTATCACACTTTTTTTAAAGTCAACAAAAGAAAGCTCTTGTTTG
>Ga0302191_10001005_pt1 | contig 18151 bp, 15 predicted proteins | sample II_Bog_E3_1_FD_198775 | JGI IMG/M metagenome (GOLD analysis project Ga0302191, IMG submission 198775) | Peat permafrost microbial communities from Stordalen Mire near Abisko, Sweden - II_Bog_E3_1 | ecosystem: Environmental > Terrestrial > Soil > Wetlands > Peat | place: Sweden: Abisko...
TCTTAGTGAACTAAGATTTACAGGAAATATTTACAATCAGAAGGAAGCAGTTTTATGTGGATATTTATGAACACTACCTCTAATATTTACTCAACTACAAATCCGAGAGAGCAGTAATATAAGTCAAAAGGCACAATTCTTTGCCATTTGAACAATAATTCTTCAGCTCCAAGGTCATTCTCAACAGATCCTTTGCCAATGCTGAGTTTAAATTTAAAATCAAGAAAAAACCTCACAAGATTGAAAATTTGTTTACTATACCAAGGCTATCAAGCGCGGCTTGGTGGCCTATCAGGACAAAAGTTTGCTATTATCATCCTGATCAGCTTAATCCGATTATCTTTGACTGCAACATATGTTGGGAGTCGTATTGTTGCACTAAAATGTGTTTTAATCACCGTATCTGCTCTAATTGCAATACCAAAGGCTGTGGATGTGATATGTACCAGTGCAAATGTCCAATCATGAGATAAAAATAGCGGAAAAGTTATGAAGCAAAAATAAATTCGACCCTTAGTCAGTCAAAGTTATAGAAGAGATAGTACACTTAATACTACAAATACTGCTTGAAGTGTGTGGTGTAAAATTTAAAGCTTAACTGGTGCTATCTTTGCCGCAATTTTTGCTACTATTCTTATGAAAAATGCGTAGACTGCAATAAGTTTTATCATATAAGCTGTGAAAAGAAAAACAAGGAAGAGTAGATGTCTATATTCTACTAAAATAAAGCAACCTATAAGGATAGCTATCAGAATACACGATTGCTGCATATGTGCTATACATGCTCTTACGCTTTAAAAAACACTCATCTGTTAAAGGAATTAATAACAATTGAAGTCAAATCCAAAGCCAGTAAGCTCAATACAATTGATAAATATGTCCCTGTTTTCAATTATCTTTACGAGCAGCAAGGAATCAGATTAACCACCCATGAAGTCATTAATTTGGTCTATCACAATTTTCAGGAATTTGCAACCAAATAACAATTCTTTTAATAATTTAAATTGAATTTCTCCACCATTTTGTAAAGTTATGGCAATAATCGAGTGTGCCGAGAAGAGTTCAAGGATTATTACCTCAGCTAAATAACTAGAAAGCTGTCTAGCCAAACCCAACACTAAAAATACATAAGTTTTGTTGAAACTAAGGAAATGAAGGAACTGAAGCAAAGCAAAAAGTTTTTTAAAATATACTCCAAACATTTCAACAATATGTACTTCCCCGCTAATTTTGTCAACAGCTATTAAATCAAATACCATCTTGAACACCTAACTTCGAAGATCAACCATCATGGCACTTTTAATATTCTTGAACAAAACCACCTACAAATCAATGATCAACAAATGATCGCCACTAACTTTAGAGAAGAAAATCATTTCAACTTTAAAAACTTTTAAAGGATTAAGATAGAAGCTATCACCTCCTATGTCTCGCCTAAAAGCAAAAAGAATATCTACTTTACCAATAAACAGGAAAAGTTTAAAATATATTTGCGCTTTTGGCCCAACTACTATGACTTTAAAAAATGGAAAATGATGGTTTTGAAGAATACCTTCTAGAGGCGGATGGTTTCCGAAGAAGAGGGTAATTAGGAGCAAATCAAACGCGAATATCATGAAATATAACGTCAACATCACGAAAAACTTAAGTAATACGAAAAATATCTGCGCTTTCACTCGGATTATTAAAATTTAACTGACTGCATCTACAAATAATAGAGTCCTAAATCTCTCCTTTTTGAGGTCAAAAATCATTAAAACTTCAATCCCTTCAATGAGAACATGCCCATTATTAAGTACAATCGCCTTTCAGAGTATAGAAACTATGATGAAATGTACATTGCCAACAAAAGCTAAATGCTAATTAAATACCTCTCTCATTTCGCTCTTAAAATTTATGAGCAAAATAAAGTGGTGCTCAAAAAGGGAAGCACTTGTATTTTGAGTGAGGCTAAAAAATGCTGGAGAATTTTAAAAAAATGCAGATAAACTTTGGTACAGATAAGCCTCGAATAAAAATAGCAGAATTGGATTTTGCAGATTAATGAGGAGAATTAAATTGTTAGATCCATTGATGAGATTGCGAAAAGATTGAGGAAATTATGTCCCATCATCAATACCTTTGAAGATGTGGCAGAATTTATGGGATTTGCATTGGCTGACAATACCTTTTACGAACCTAATCACTTTACTCATCTTTTGCAAACCACTCCTCTCGATTCGTTCAATAGAAAGGAGCGGAAAAAAGAAGTGCTGAAAGTTTACGATAAATACGAATGGCAAAGACAGGGATATTTTACCCTTCATACTGAGCAAGAAGGTCTTCCGGTGAAATATGAGTATAACGTGACAAAAAAATAGTTATTTTACTTAAAAAAAAGAAATTCTCAGGCTGATGAAGAATAGACCATCGTTGAACCTAAAGTTGTTCCCTTCATTACCTTCGAAGACATCAAAAAAGATTTAGACTAATTTAGTAGCAGCGTTGTGGTTAAAGAAAAGGATAATTTTCCACTCAAGGAGCCGAACTATGACGTTTATATTGCACCATCTAAAATAGACAGATTGGGCTTATTCATTCGTAATTTTACTAAAAAACATACAATAGTCGTTGAGTATGTGGGGTAGGTTATCAGTGAGGCAATGGCTGATGTCAGAGAGCAGAAATTCCACTTCGGATGTTATATGTTCGGATTAGTCAAGAATAACACTAGGCAATAAATCATTGATGCGACTTTCATCGGAAATATGGCCCGATATTTGAATCACAGCTGCGATGTAACTATTTTATAACACAGCCCAACTGCAAAGCAAGAATTGAAATGGGGAACGGACAACCTCGAATCTTCATTTACACCATCAGGGACGTCAAGTAAAACTAGTAACTCACTTATGATTACCAGTTTAAGATAGATACAAATTAGAGATTAATCTGCAAATGCAAATCCAAAAACTGTCAAGGAAGACTTAATTGATCCATCTACCATTATTTAGCATTTTATGGTAATATTTAGCTTGCTTAAGCATTCTTATTGCTCTTTGGCCAACATCATCTCCCTCTTTATCATATAAATTAAATAATTGTCCTCAGTTAACCATCAATAGGATGGAAGGCATAAAAAGACTTGAATTTTGGAATTTTTCTATTTTGAATTTATAAAATTTATGAATGAACGAATGCGAACAATTAAAAAACGAGTATGACTCAATCTTCTTATCACTTCCCCTCAAGCTGTCCTCCTCTCTTTTCGACCAGTAATCAATAAATTATTACAGAATATTAGCAACTTCAGAAGAAAAGGAAGAATGGCCTCATTTACCAAATTTGGTGCAACTTCCACGGCTTTTCACAATGATAGAATCATTTATCTTGGATGATCGGAGCTGGTCGGGAAGTTTGTGCGTGGATTCTGAAATAGACAGCATATAGAAGAGATTGAATGAAATAACTAAAATTTTGCAATGCTAAAAACAATATGGATTTTTATTTTGGGGCCATGGATTGCGATTCATTCAATCATCAGTAGTACATCTATTCATTCTGCTAAGGATTCTCATATTTTCTCTAATTCCGGATGAATGCGAGACACTACTACAGGCGAGTAGCCTAGACAAATTGATGACTGATCTCTTCAAAATATAGGCACTAATCTTGTTAGATAGGTATTCGTAAACTCAATGCTGCCATTGATTAAATAGATTCACTAATTCATGTTTCGATCGGAGTTCAGGCAATAAAAAGAGCTTACCAAATTATTCTTCAAAGAGCTTAGCGAATTCATGCAGGAACTGCCTGGCTTATAAAAAGCAAAGATACCAAAAATTCCAAAATTAATGGAATATATCAATGTGAGCATTTCATTATTAGAATAGGAAGCTCAACAACCATTTTGGCCAAGCTAGGCATAGAGGCCATCAAATAGCAAGCATTAGACTACCACAAACAAAACAGAGCCTATCCCTAGGAAGTTGCATTATTTTGAGTTCAAAGACAAAGTAAGAAATAATTCCCTGGATCAAAGAAAGAAAAAGCTAACAGTAACCACCAATGAAACAAAAGGCCAAAACAGTTCACAGGAAAAGGATAGATCTCCTTCCCTCGATCGATCATTAAATATTTCTTAAAATGCAAACTTGTCCCGCCAAACGCTTACTGAAAAACCGAAAACAAAAACTTCCTTCGAAAGTTCAACTTAAAGAAACAGCAAATCTAACCGACCGAGAGTTAACAACTCGTTAAAGAAAGAAATGAAGCTTTTAAAATATGAAGAGATAGAGAAAGAAAGGGACTCAAAGATAAAGAAAAAACCACCACTCAAGGTTTCAGTACAAGCGGGCTAGCTCTCCAGGCAAATTCATATAGATACAGGGATACCTCGGGGGTGGGGAATTATCCACGAGTATTTGCAAGTTAAAATACTGAAGCGCAAGCTGAAAAAATTGATTTCTTTTTGATATTCTACTTTTATATTGCCCACCGGGAATATGCAAAGATATTTACTCGATCATAGATTCTATATTTAAATTTTATAACACCAATATCAAGATTATGGAGATTCTCCAAAAATAAAACGAGCTGCTGAGGGGATATGTCGGTACCCTTTAAAAATAAAACTAAGCTAAGAACTTTGAAAGGACGGCACTTGTTAATGAGATAGATCGATTGGGCAGAGAACTTGATAATATATCCAGACAATTATAGTTTAATTCATCTACGGTTGCAGTTAACAGTAAATAGAGTGTGGTGTAAAAATAACTAAAGTCGCAAAAGGAAAGCAATGCGGCGTTGATTAAATAAATTGAGTATCTAAAAAACAAGATCTTAGAGTATAATAATCAATTAGTCAATAAATAAGAGGAAGTTTAAAGACTGTCTGAATAAATTCAAAGTAATTTGATAGAAATATAATGCCTAAAAGATAATCAGCTTCATTTTTCAACAGAAAATAATCAAATTGCCATGCTGTAGACTGAAATAGCCGCCTATAAACTAAAGATAACAGAAAATATCAACCTTTAACAACATTTAAGGGCAGCAGCCAACAAAATAGCTGAACTTTAGAGTTTAAACCAAAGGTTATAGAGTGACTTTAACAGGATTGAGGCCGATAACAGAAGAATGGAAACATAATACAAAAAAATTGAAAGTGAAGGTCGAGATATGAGATCCAGTGGCAAATCAGTAACATCAGCAACATAGATTTCGACATTATTAAGTGCAAAGCTCAATCTTGAAGCCACAATCAGACAGCTCAGTGGCAAGATATAATGGCTTGAAGGAAATAGCAAAGCCATCGAGCAATAAAGACTGTAGCTTTAACGAAGATCGAGAGAATTATAAAAATAGCTTCTAGAAGCCAAGGGCAAAATTATGCAGCTAAGAATGAATCAATAGTCCTACAATAACGCAGAGGTCAATATCATGATTAAAGAGAAAGAGATGGAGGCTCTTGAGCAAATGATTATCAGTCTCAAATAAAATAAAAAATACCTGTAGAAAGCACTTCGGGATAAAGAGGAGTCTATGCTGACTCTATAATCTCAGCTTTACTCCTTTAAAGCATTGAAATGTGATAATGACCAAACACAAAGATAGGTAAACGATTTGAAGAATCAAAAGATATAACTACAAAAACAACTAACAGCTGCCTTGAATACAAACCAAGGTCTGGAATTAGAGCGATCAAAATTTTATTAAAAATAAAAATCGTTGCTGGAATAAATGAGTGTAGCAAAATAATAAAGAGATAGATTGGTTAAAGAGCGAGAAGTTCAAACTGCCATTCTAGAGTAAACCCAAAAATAATTAAAAATCCTCAAAACAAAAATGAATGAAGATAATATAATCCAGCAAACTCCCTTTTATCGCGTCAACATCCCAGAAAGAGATAACAACTTTGATAAAGAAGACCTGAGGATGGAAGTGGAAAAGCTTAGATCTGAGCTTGATTAATTGAAATATTTGCCCCAATTTAAAAGTCAGTACTACTCGGAAATGCAACCTATGAACAATGAGTAGAAGGATTATGGAAACACTAAAAATTTTACTCACAAAAGAGAGAAGTCGCCGGATCGGAGAGTACACTCCAAGGTGCAATTGAACAATGAAAAGGGAAAGCCCGTTGGAAATCGCGAGAAATGGTAAACCCTGCAAAAGAAGATTAATGCTCTTCGTAGTGAAAATTAGACGCTCAAGAAAACTCTGTTTGATTGATATGATTGGAAGATGTAAATAATAATTAAGTGTATGTCTTCTATTTTTTGAATTAATAAAACAGAAACATTTATAATGGCTAGAGATGGTATGAGTCAAATTGACCAAGAAGGATTAGAGCAACATAAATTTTATAAATAATTTAGTAATAAAAATCAATTTCGAAGAGGTGAGTATCATTCGCACATGTAGTTGCCTGTTCCTTTGCTTTGTTATAAATGATCATCAAGGAACTCATCATATTCTTCAAGCTAATACCTTTCAAACTTTATGTTCTTTTACCAAGGCATTAAGGCAATACTAAAACAATTATTGGAGGAAAGAGAGGCTTTAAGATCATCATAAAAAGGGGATCCTTCGACGTAGCCAGCTTAATTAATAATGACTTGTTGTTACAGATCTTTCTTTTGCTCGAGGAAATGTAATTCTTTGAGAATGAATTCTAGACTATCATCTTTTTTGGCTTTTTGCAACGTCTGCCAACCTTTATGGTCACAAGACTTAGAATCGATTAATTCATTGAGGAATCCATAAATCTAACATTTAAGCGGTATTTAACCCCTTTTCAAAATGGTTTATACAATACCGCTAATCCTTTTCAGGAGGAGGATGTTTTATTAATAATAGTCAAGCCTAATCCCATATTTTTTTTTGCCTTTCTGCAAAAATGCTGTCATCTTTGATAATTTCATGGAAATGGCATGAATAATCTCTGATTTGAAAGAAATTTCAATTTGCCTGAAGACTAAGGCAAGTTTGATGCATATCAAAATCAACTCTCCTTTTGCATTCCATTTTTTAGGAATATTTCCATTCAATTGTATAGTTGTCCTAAATACATCCTTTTACTGATCTTTTATGAATATCCTCAGCCATCTCACAAAGTTTGGAACAACATCCGTGGCTCTTCCTTTTTACAAAAGTCCATTTTTTTTACTTTTTCTGAGAAGATTAGGCAGAGACGAGGGAGTTCTTTGTCGGTCTTAAATAAATGAATTTTCTGACGTAGATTATAAATTCATGACTGGTTGATACATTTTTCCCTTTTAGGATAGTTTTAATAATCTATCATTGAACTTACGAAAAAAGGAGTGGAGTCTTAATTATATTATAGTAATATCATTAAATTATTATAGGCATATTCATCTACTCCACATTGGTCAACCACATAATTTTTCAATTAGTGTCTCTATAAACCATATCAGTAATTTTTTCTTTATAACTACATCTTATTTATATGGGACAAGTCATACTTTAAGGATGCTAAACCAATTGTCAAGGCGTTATCGTGCAACGCCCTCGCGTCAGAAGTCATATTTATCTAAACAATCTCGCAGCTCAATTGCCTGCCTATCAGCAAGAAGGCGATCTCCGAAACTCAGTAAATTCTCAAAATCTAAATGGTCAGTTTTTACAATAAATCAAGCACGTTTCCACTGAATATATCGAATTCATCAACCATCTCTTCGTCAATAAAACAAAATTTGAGGATAAGGTTTTTCCTGCAGATTCTCAGTCCCTTCTCCTGAAGGGTATGCCTAATAATGATTGTTAATGGGCGCGACTGACCGACATAACTTAGTAGGCAGCTTTTGTTTATAAGAAATTTGGAGGAGGAAACCGCTCAAACGTTTTGCATTTACTTTAAACTCTGTAATCATTTTCGGGGCTGGACAGCTACAAGCCCATCTATATTGAGAAGGTAGGTTTGGCAATCTGTAGCTTGTACATAAACGGTCAACGTTAGGATGTGGTGGTTGATGATCGGATTCCTACTTCGCATCTCAAGTACTACTCTCCAAAAAAGTAATGGTTTTTCCTAATTGAAAAGGCTTTCGCTAAGATATTGGGCAACTATTCTTTTATTGATGATTTTAGCCTTCCTGAACTGTTTCAGGAAATTACTGGCTTGCCATATGTCCTCCAACAAAGGGATCAATAAAACTATCGAGATTCGTGCTTAGGTAGTTCTATTTCAGCAGAAATGCACTCGTTTCAGGATGCTATACAAAACGATGATCCCTGTTATCTACCATGTGAAAAAGAAGGAGAAGTATGTTGCATGCGTTTCCTTAAAGGCTTTACTGTTAAGTCGTTGCCCGTAAATGCAGTCTCACAGATCCCAGCACTATTCAAAATGAAAGTGGATCGAGCAGGAAAAATTTCACTAAGACTATCATTCTTGAACAGCAAATACCAGGCTGAAAAAAGGGCAAAGTTAGGATAATGGACAATCCAACTGTTTCGGCAATAGGGTGACTAATATCACTTAGTGTAGGATAAAACAAGTGTAATCGAAAACACCATATGTATTAATGAGATAATTTAGATCTAGGAAGCATATTTATTCGATTAATGACTGGACGCTTTTTATTATACCTACGAAGTTCAGCACATAGTCCAAAAACCAATCTAGTCTACTACGCAGGGGATGGAGCAGTTTCAATAACTTAGCTGCAACCCGGCCAGGCCTGCAGATTCATTCTACAAAAGATTGAAAGTAAAAGCCCATGATTCCAAAACCTGGAGGACTGATTGTATTTTTTATGATTTGGATCATCATGAAACAATTTTTTTAATTTTAAGACTAATATCATAATATTGAGGAAAAGTATAATAAGAAAAATTGATTGATTAGAAAGGATATAAGAACACAATATCAGGCCAAACTGATGATATTACTGAAGCAGCGCAGTCTGTAACTATCCCAACTAAATCCAGAGCTGCAGGGGCAAGCATTAGAGGAAATACTAAAATAGTTGGTTCCTGCGTAACTGTATAGGGTTTGAATATCAGAACCTCCAGCAAGATTGCGAACTGCTACTTGACTTACGGGCAAAGAAGCTGAATTTGCAAGAACGTCAGGAATGCTTGAACAAGTCATAGTGTAAGTACTACTGAGACGGATGCAAGTATTAGTCATTACGTCCCATATATATCCACCAACACATCGGCAGGCAACGCCATAGTATCCGGCCATTGAGTTAGGCACTGCTGTTGTACCACATGCTGCGCATCTTTTATTTATATCATCCCATATTGACCAGGGTGATGCTAACGTTGAGCAAGCACAAGTATATTTACTAATAGTTGATCCTGAAGAGCAGGTCAAGCATTTGTTCTCGGGTAAGATAATGCTGCCAGCAGCACAAGTCACAGGATTATTAGTGGTAACATTGGTGACTATGTTTGACACACAACTATAGGTGCTTCCTGAAACCTGAAGAATTAAATTAGCTCCACAACTACAGGATTTGAGTGTTGAGTTCCAGGCCATAGGAGAAGAGCATGCACATGTATTAGGAGTACTCTTTCCTGTCGAGTAAACTGCTGAGTTGCATGCAATGCAAACATATGAACCACCTACTGTGACCATCGCGCTGTTAGTGCCACAGTCACAGATTCCAGCAGCTGAATTCCAAACAAGGCCAGCGCTGCATTGAGAGTTGCAGCTTCCAACTCCATTTGAAATAACCCAAACGTAATTACTATTACAGGCGCAGGCAGATTGACTTACAGGGTAGCCAGCACTATTAGCAATGCTAGAGCAAGGTATGCACTGACCAGCAGCATTAGTAATAGACACACTGGGATTACAAACTGCACATTGACCTTGAGAGATGCTCCAGGATAAGCCTGCACTGCAACCGCAGCCAGACTGAGATGCATTACCACTTGTGTTAGGTACAGCTGTGCAATCATAGCAGACGCTACCGATAGGATAGAAGTTTTGTTGATAATCGCAGATGCAATATCCGAGAGATGTGCTCCAAACATATCCAGCAACGCACTGGCAGCTGTTGCCATTAATTACAACCGCAAGAGCACCTACCATGATGTTGCAGCTGACACATTGTTTTGTAGTTGCTGAGAGGAAGCTATATTGATCGCAAGTGGCCAAAAGTCTGCCACTATTATAAGATTCCATTTCCTATTTTGGTAATTGATTTTAATTTTGAATTTCGAAGGTTGATGGGATATTGGTATACTCTTGGAGACACTCAAGTTGGGTTTATGACCACACATATCCTGGAATGCACTAGCAAGGATTTAAATTTTTGAGTGAAAGTTTATGATAACCGATAGTATTTTTTAAAGAATCGCATTTGACACATTCCGAAAAGCGATCAATTTCTCCCGGTTCGCAAATAGTAGCGGTGCAGAGAGTCAAGGAGATGAGGAGTAAGGCCAATCCAATGAAAGATGTTGGTTTTTGCATGTTCTAAATCTTTTTATTATAATCTATGGAACATTAATGGAAAATTTAAATCTCGACTCTGCATTTTCAAATCAACCAATACAAACCCTTTCATCAGAGCAGTTCTGATGTTTGAGCCCCATTCTCTCAATTTTTTATAATATATTTTTTGGAGCTTATCACTTTTTTTTAGAAAACTGAAATAAATGTCTACAGTATTTTTTCCAATTACGAGGAAGAAGCGAATTTTGTGAAAGGCAGGTCAAATTGGGTGATTTCACAACTCGTTAAAATTACCGTCCGCCGAGTGGAGTTTCATATTCTTTGAATATCCGAAAACAAATTGGATGAGTTGATGATAAAAAGCACAAAAGTAGAAGTATTAGATATGAATCAGTCAGTGCTGAGAATATGAATAAAATACTGGTTCATTTATCTTTTTGTCAATATTACCGTTAATAATGATCCATTGTTCTAAGCTCTGACGTAAAAATTCCATAAAATTATTAAAAATATAAAATTGATTGTCTTTAACAGATAATTCAATAAGATAAAGAGTTTAAGAGATGAAGGGTAATATATGTCAAGGAAATCATTGATATAAATCACACTAAGTTAAAACTCAAACTGTAGCACCGCATCGTTATGCTGTTCCAGTACATTCCCGAGGAACAGGGGCAGGCCATTGAGTTAATGCTTGAGTAATCAGATCCTGCTGCCAGGTAGAAGGCCTGAATTGTTGCGCTTGCACTTGCTACTATATTGCGGACAGTCACTGAAGTTACGGGCAGAGCTGCCAAAGTTAAGGAAGTATATGAAATTTTATTGCAGGTTATTGTGCATCCAGTACTTGGGCAGCTGACAATGCAGGTGTTTGTCATTACGTCCCAAATGTATCCTGCTACACACTGGCAAGCTACTCCGAAGAAACCAGCGACTGAATTAGGAACAGCTGAGGTTCCACAGGCCACACATGTCTTGGTGATATCATTCCAAATCGAATAGGGAGAAGCCGCAGTGGAACAATTGCAAATAAGATTGTTGATAATAACGCCAGTCGGACAGACAAGGCATTTAAAGTTGGCTCCAATAATACTTCCAGCTGGACAGGAGCAATTAGTTCCAGTCCAAGAAAAGGTGGTATCAATGCAGTTGCATGTTGTTATATTGAGCCGATTTACTGCATAAACTGCACTGTTGCAAAGCACACATGAGTAATTAGTGCCTTGAGCATAAATGATAGATACAACACTGCATCCACAAGTTCCTGACGTGGTGTTCCAAGTAAGACTAGGACTCAAACAAGCACAAGTTGTAGTTGTTGCTGGACCAGCTGCATAAACTGTAGCATTGCAAGTCAAACAAGTATATGTACTTCCAACGACAAATATAATAGCTAAACTGCTACTGCATTTACAAGTTCCTGCAGTTGGGTTCCACACCAAAGCAGCACTTAAACAATTGCAGTTCGTGGCGTTAAGCCTTGACAAAGCATAAATCGTTGAAGTACAACTAGTGCAAGTGTTGTTGGGAAGAAGGACCAAAGTTGTAGCGCAGGTAACAGTTGCAGCTCCGCAAGTATTATTACTGAGGATAACTAAAGGAGAAGCACAACCACATGCAGTACCCTGCCAGGTGAGGCTTCCAAGACAGACGCAGGCATTGCTGGTGGAACTCTTTCCACTAGAGTAAATAGTACTATTGCAGACCAAGCAGGTAGCTGTTGTTCCAGATCCAACAATGATAGCTGCAGCATTTGAGCAAACACAGCCTACGTTAGGTGACCAAACAAACAGAGAGCTGATACAGCTGCAAGTAGTTGAGGAAAGGGAGGCAACTGCGTATATTGTTGAATTGCAGGTCACACAACTGTAAACTCCAACTGATGATACAAATACGACATTATTAAGTATGGCGCAACTGCATTGATACGTTGAGCTTGACCAAACAAAGGAAGTTGATACACAGTTACAGGATGTGCTTGTCAACATACTTACTGCATAAATTGAACTATTGCAAGTTACGCAGCCGTATACTCCGGTTGATGATAGGGATATTACTGTGTTAGCTGCTGCGCAACCGCATTGATTTGTGGAGCTTGACCATATTAAAGCAGTTGAAACACAATTGCAGGTTGTACTGTTGTAAATGCTAACAGAATAAATGGTGCTATTACAGACAAGGCAGGTGGCTGTTGTACCAGTTCCGGTGACAATTGTTGAAGAACTACTGCAGATACATCCTACATTGGGTGCCCAGACAAAGAGACTGCTAGTACAGCTGCAAGTTGTAGCACTAAGAGCACTGACTGAATAGATCGTCGAATTGCAAGTAACACAGCTGTAAGTTCCAGCCGTAGATAAGAATATCACGCTATTCGCTGTCGCACAACTGCATTGATAGGTTGAACTTGACCAAACAAAGGAGGTTGAGATACAATTGCAAGTATTAATGTTGAGTTTGCTTGCAGCGTAGATTGAACTATTGCACACGACGCAGGAATAGACTAAATTTATGTAGGCTACAACTGCTGAAGATCCACAGTCGCAGGCTTTAGTTGTAGGATTCCAAGTGAGAGGAGCAGGGCAGGCACAGGTATAAGAAGTGCTTCTGCCAGTTGAGTATATTGCGGAATTACATACGACACACGCGTAGGTAGTTCCTGTAATAATCATAGCGCTGGTAGTTCCACAATCACAATAACCCAAAATATTCCAAACTAAATTAGAGCCACTACATGAGCAGCTCGTAGCATTAACAACAGCTAAAGTATAAGTTCCGTTGCTTCCACAATTGACACAACTATAGGCAGTTGCATTGGTAGAATTAACTACGTATACTGAAGTGGAGTTGCAGTCACTTACGCAAGCAGTTCCATTCCACATCATGTACGCTTGACAGATACAGGCAGTTCCAGAGGAAACTCCAGTGGAATTGGGATCATTCGAGCAAATAAAACATCCTCCGCTAATAGTAACAGTGGTAATGGGATTACAAATGCACTGCCCTCCACTAATGATATAAGGAGATGGGCAGCCGCATGATAGACTTGTGCTATTCCATGCAAAATTGTTCAAACATCCACATAAACCGTTAACTGTTGAGTTACTGGAGTAAAGAACTGTTCGGCAATCGAAACAGACCGTCGTGATGGAAGAAATTGCATAGGCCGGATTGCAAAGGCAAGATGAACCATTTGTTGAAGGTATTTGCAGAGCATTTGTGCAAGCGCAGGCCCCGGAGCTTGTTAAAGTATTAAACACCCATGACAAAGTCGAAGGGCAGAGGCAATTACTTGTTCCTAAAGCAGGTCCTGTACTCAATGGGACTGTAAGACAATCATAGCATAAAGTGCCAATCATTATGCTGACTGTTAAGTCGCAAACGCATTGACCTCCGCTTAGAACAAAAGGAGTTGAGCAAACACAAGACTGACTGGTGCTATTCCAAACAAAATTGGCTAAACAGCCACATACACCTGCTACTGTTAAATTAGTGGAATATAGGACTGTTCGGCAATCGAGACAAATTTTGCTTGCCGATATTATTGCGTAAGTGGGATTACAAATGCAAGAACTGCCATTTGTTGAAGGTATTTGCAGCGAGTTGCTGCAAATGCATGATCCTGAGTTTGTTGATGCAGTATACACCCACACAAAAGCTGCTGGGCATGTACAGTTACTTGTTCCTGGGGCTGCTCCTGTGCTGAATGTAACTGTGAGACAATTAAAGCATAAACTGCCTATCATCACGCTTGTTGTTGAGTTACAAATGCACAACCCTCCGCTGATAACAAAAGGAGTTGGGCAGAGGCATGTTTGAGTGGTGCTATTCCAAATAAAATTAGTTAGACAACCACACGAGCCTGATACTGTCGTATTTGTGGAATAAGCAACAGTTCTGCAATCAAAACATACTGTTGTTGTTGATGCAATCGCATAGACAGAGTTACAGACGCAAGAAGTACCATTTGTTGAAGGGATTTGCAATAAATTACTACAGGCACATGCCCCTGTGCTTGTTGAAGTTGTAAAAACCCACACAAGAGCAGTTGGGCATGAACAATTGCTTGTGCCTGAGACTGGTCCAGTGCTGAATAGGATTGTTGAGCAATTTATACAAACAGTGCCGATAAGAACACTAGTGGTTGAATTACAATTCAGAAGACTCACACAACTTCCGACTCCGCTACTGCTGGCAGTCCAAGCAAAATTAACGTTGCAAATGCAAGCGGTACTATTTAGTGGGACGCCAGTACTATTGGCAATGGATGAGCAAAGGATGCAGGTTGTTCCAGAAGTGATTGAAGTGCTAGGATTGCAAACACATTGCATATTTTGAGAGCTATAAATGTATCCAACAGAGCAGGTAACATTTACGCATTGGAAGAGAACAGAGTTCCAGACTCCTGTTGAGCACCCACATCCTGTAGCTGTGGCTACACCGCTCGCACCGGGTAGGGATGAGCATTGAATACAAGTATCATTTGATAGGTAAAGGAATCCTTGGGAATAAGAACAGATTTGGCATCCTGATGAAGTCACTGTTCCGGTGGCAGGAAGAGTAGCACAATTGAGACAAGTGGAACTCATATAGTAACCTAATTTGATACTGCAATAGCATGAATAAGGGTAAACACTTCCGGAAAATGCATAGCCAGGAAGGCAGACACAAATTCCACTGGTGGCCACTCCGCTTGAATTGGGTACTCCGACACAGTTTGTGCAAATACCGTTGTTGTAAATAGTTCCAGTTCCTGGATACCCGCATGAACAGCTCAAACCTGAGCAAGCCACACAGGAAAGACTTCCGCTGACTATAGTAGTTGTGTATCCAATAGTAAAAGTACAAGTACAACTTCCTAAGGCTGTGACCCAGACAAGAGAGGAGTTAGTGCAAGTACATCCAGTTGAGGTGGCCGCTCCAGTTGTATATTTTTGCTTTGAACAGGCATAACAAATTCCTCCCGAAAGGAAGAATCCCTGAGAAACGTTGCAGACTTGACATCCTGCCACTGTGGCTCCAGTTGGGAGAGTGATCACTGAACAACTACCACAGTAAGTTCCCATATTAACATATCCTGCAGGACAGTCGCACATGTTTTCAGAGTTAATCCAGGTAAGACCTTGACCGCATTGACATCCCGATGATGAAGCTGCACCATTTGTATTAGCAACTGCTGTGCAGTCATAGCAAACGCCATTTATCAACCAAAAATTTTGAGTATAGTCACATACGCATGTTTGTTGAGTTGCATTCCAAATACGGCCCACAATACAAGTACAACTATTACCTCCAGAAGCTACAATTGGAAGAGCTCCATTTATAGTGTTGCAATTGATGCATTGTCCTGAAGTTGAGATAAAGGCTCCATTCGATGGATTGCAAACACATTGGGTTCCATTCCAAGCATAGCCGGCGACGCAGCTACATCCTGTTGCAGTGGCTGGAGAAACAGTGTTTGATAAAGAGGAACAGCTAATACACGAACCTGCAGTGCCGTAGTAGTCTATCGTCCAGTCACATAAACAGCTGCTTGTCACTGCACTCCAATAGTAGTTAGCTTGACAAAGGCATCCGCTGACTGTAGCCGTAGCAGTCGAATATGGAGCATTTGGACAGTAAATGCATTCTTTAGCAGTTAGGAAGAAACCTGCAGAAACACTGCAGCTCGTGCATGTTGCTGCTGCTATTCCAGCGATGGGGCTGGTTGTGCATGATTTACATATGCTGGCATTAGTATAGTAGCCAGCAGCACTTGAACAGACACATCCGGTGGTTTAGTTAGTAACTGGATTGGTCGTAAGCACGTAGTTAGTCGGACAGCCATTGGTAGTTGTGTTATAATTTCCAACTAAAGAGGATGCTCGACAGACATATCCGCTGTAGAAGAAGGAAGCTGAGCATGATATGCAGGCAGAAATCGAGGCTGCAGGTAAAGATGAACAGGCTTGGCAAGTATTAGCTGAGGTGATGACGTATTGGCTTGCCATATTACAGACGCATGCTCCGAGCCAAAGGTTGAAAGTATAGCCAGTTTGGCAATTACACATGCCATAAACTGTACTGGCGGTTGCTCCTGTTCCATAGGGAATGGAGCTGCAGTTGACGCATCCGAAGAGTGAATAGCCAAAAGTTCCTCCATTGCATAGGATGCACTGTGAGCTTGTTGTTGAAATTGAGATTTAATTGCAGACATTACAGGAAGAGCCGTTGATGTAGAGAGTGTTAGTGTTTTCAATATAACAGCCACAAACCTGATAATAAGCATTCCATATATAGGGTGCTTGACAGTAGCAAGTATTTACATCTTTGGCTAATCCATTGGACCATGTAATGTCCTTGCAATTGACGCACATATTGTTCTTAAAAATGAACCCTTTAGTCGTATCGCAAGCAATTGCCAATAGTCTGGGTGAGCCCTCGACATCTTCTTCTTACTGATAGTTTTCAAGTTCGCTTTCGATCTAATAATCGCTTCTTAAATTGGTCATTTTAATGCAAGTAAACTATTTTTGCGACCACTGGTAGCCACTGACGCAAATACAGGAGTTAACTTTATTAGAAGAGTCTATAGTATTGGGTATTAAAGAACAGCTAACGCATTGTTAGTGATGATAAATTTATCCTTTGGGGCAAGTTCCACCGAGACACAGCCCTATCAATAGGAAAACGCCGATAACCTTGGCAATAAAAGCTTGTTTCAAGTATTTCAACATGAATAAGTTAAATATTATAGAATAGCAATATCCATGTACAGGTAAAATTCCATTTTTGCCAAAAGTACTATGACTACCAAAAAAATACATCGATGACCTATTTACCGAATCGTCATTAGGAGTACTTCCATATGAATCATATAACTTTCAGTCCAAACAACCATCACATTTTTACTAAAAGTTCTCATCCTATTCAAAAGAACACTTCTCACAAAATATAGAGCCATTGGATGTCCGCCGTAGTCATTGATTTTTTGTTTTTAAACACTTTTGGTACTGCTTGAAGAGAGCCATACCTTTGCAGGTATCATGTAAAAAAAGAAAGCCATATCAAAAAAAAATTCCTCAACAATCTCCGATGGGGGGGAAGACTAAACTAGTGTTTTTTTTGAATTAACGGTGGTTTTGTATTTGTTAATCAGTTTGCAGGAGTTTCCTTATAATGAATGATTCATAATATAACTGAGATTATCATTAAATTTTATTTATCAAGTCATTGTCTCCTCAGCCAAACAATGGCCAGGCGGTTTACTGGCAGGAAAGAGAGATCATTTCTCACACATTCCTGCCATTTCAAGATGATTTGATAAATCAAGACGAATTATCTTGTGTGGTCGATCTACACTGAACTTTGATGGCTGAGCATTTTATACATTAAAATTGTTTCTGTTTTTAATGTGTTCTTTCTCACGACCAGCTGATCTCTTCATATGATAAAAACTGTTGATATTTATGACCATATAGACATCTAATAGATCATGGCCGTGGTTCTTGATACAATATCGGGAGAGAACCAATTCTATTGGTTGTGGTTGGTAGTTTATTGTATTTTGCATGCTCAGACTTCCCTAATTTTAGATGTGTCGTTAAAATATGTGCATAAACTTCTTATGGAGGAAATCTAATTTTGAAGTTAATATCGCTAAATCCTGATTTTTTGCAGTTTTTGGTGCTGCACATCTACCCTCATCCCTTTTCTGGCAACTATCTTGAGTCCACTATTAATCTTTGGCTACAATCT
>Ga0302191_10001008_pt1 | contig 18099 bp, 16 predicted proteins | sample II_Bog_E3_1_FD_198775 | JGI IMG/M metagenome (GOLD analysis project Ga0302191, IMG submission 198775) | Peat permafrost microbial communities from Stordalen Mire near Abisko, Sweden - II_Bog_E3_1 | ecosystem: Environmental > Terrestrial > Soil > Wetlands > Peat | place: Sweden: Abisko...
TTTATTTGGCGAGAGCTTCGTCGATCGCGGCGAGAACATCAGGACTGTCCGGCGTATCCTTGGATCGGAAGCGCTTGAATACCTTGCCGTCCTTCCCAATCACGAATTTCGTGAAGTTCCACTCAATGGGATCTTGTCGGTCGCTGTTTTCAATGAGCCATTTGTAAAGCGGATGCTCATCATCGCCTTTAACCGAGATTTTTGAGAACATTGGGAAAGTCACATCGAACTTCGACGTGCAGAATTCCTTGATTTCTGAGTCGGTTCCAGGCTCCTGGGCTCCAAAATTGTTAGCAGGGAAGCCTAGGATCACAAATCCTTTATCCTTCTTATCTTTATAAAGAGCTTCCAGGCCTTTGTATTGGGGAGTGTAACCGCATTTGCTGGCAACGTTAACGACAAGAAGTACTTTGCCCTTGTAATGGCTCAGTTTGACGGTCTTGCCATCGATGTTGACCATTTTGAAGTCGTAAATCGAATTGGCGGGGTTGGTGCGTTTGGTGGAGGTGGCCATAGCAACAGATAGGCACCCAAATGCAGCGATGAATAGGGACAAAAATGGGACGAGTTTCATGGCTAACCCAGTCTACGAGGCACTGAGTCTTTGTGTTGGGTATGAAATTTCTAAGAATGGAATTTAACGAAGTTCGAACGACGAGCCAGCTTCGAGCTTTGATTCCATAAAACGGATTCGCCGAATGGGATCGTTCGGCATCACGGCATCATGGCATCATGGCATCGTTGCGAGTCGATAAAGTATGTGGGCGTATATCCGGCTTGCTTTGAAGAGGTGCTCGACTTTCAGACGCTCATCTGTTTCATGTCCATTGCCGTCGCCTTCCCAACATGTCCCAATGCTTACCGTATTTGGAATAGCGCGAGCATACGTGCCGCCACCCATCACCCCTGGCTTTTTCCGCTCTCCGGTCTCTTCCTCGTACACGTCGACGATCGCCTTTACGAGAGGGTGATCCAATGGGAAATAGAGCGAAGGGCTGTCCCGAGTGACCTTTAAATTGAACCCGCTCTTGAGTTCCGCCAGACGGGATTCGCAAAGTTCTTGAACGTGAGCGCCTTTCCAAGTCGCTGGATAGCGAATGTTGAACAACAGGTTGAGTTCATGGCCATCGGCTTTGATAATGCCAAGATTGCAAGTCAAGTCGCCACTCGCCTCATCGGAGCCCGATATCCCTAATCCCGCTCCACCTACGTGGGACATGTAAAGTAACTCTCCATAGTAAGTCGAAGTGTCGAGGGGTGAGATCTCCTTGAGAAACCTAAGAACCCTGATCGCAGCAGAATCGCCCATAAATGGCGCCGCGCCATGGCTGGCTTTGCCGATGGCGTAGATTCCTAACTCGTTTCCTTCCCAAGAAAACGTGACGTTACGATCCCAGCTATCGGCCAGCTTCTCCTCCACATGGGCTCTGGCAGTTGGCGCGACGCGGACCTTTGCGGAACAGGAGTCAATCACGATGTTGGGTCTTTGACCACCTTCGATGCTTAACAACTCCATTTCGCCTTTACACAGTGGGACGGTCACTTCCAAATTGGCGATGCCTTTCTCACAATGATAGAGTGGCCATCCCGAATCTGGCGCAATTCCGTAAGTGGGCGGCTCCTCCGTTTCAACGTATCTGGCCACACATCCGAATCCCGACTCCTCATTACAACCGAATGCTTGCCTCATTCGTGCAGGAACGTCGGGGAAGCATTCCTTGATCGCTCGCATCGCATACAGGGATGCCATCGTGGGTCCTTTGTCATCGGTGGTGCCGCGAGCATAGATATAACCGCCATCCAACTCAGCGCCGAATGGCGCATGCTTCCAGCCGGGACCGACGGGTACCACATCAAGGTGTCCCAGTGAAACGACAAGGCGGTCTCCGTGACCAAAATCGGCATAACCGAGATGCCCTTCTAGATCCGTGGTCTTCATTCCAAAGCTCTCTGACAATGACAGGGCAAGGTCAAGCGCTTCTCGATTTTCCTTCCCGTACGGCGCATTTTCGGCCGGATCGGATTCCAAGGACGGTATTTGAAGCATCTTGATTGTGTCGTCGAGGAGTTCTTGTTCGTGAGCTCGAAGCCAGTCTTGCAGTTTGAGGACCATTGGGTCAGCCATGAATGGACTTTACCTCGGCTCGATCTCCCCGCTGGCTGACATCGGATAGGCTAAGTTTTCCGATTTCCGGGTATTAACCTGGTTGCAATGCCACTTAAGGGAATACGGACCGCGTTCTTCGATCGATATGGCCATGAGCCACAGGTAATCGCGATATCGCCGGGGCGTGTTAACCTTATCGGCGAGCATACGGACTATAACGATGGCTTCGTTTTTCCTGCGGCAATCGATCGCGGAATGTTAGTCGCGGCATCTGTCCATGAGCCCGATACTTTGACTCATTCAGTGCAAATGGGGGATGGGCACCCGTTTGGGGTGTCTAAGGCAACTCCTGGCTTTACGTCCAGTTGGTCGAAGTATCCCGCTGGAATGGGTTGGGCAATCTCCCGGTACACCGAGCAGCAATTGCCCAATTTGGCTGCGGTTGTAGATAGCAATATCCCAATTGGAAGTGGAGTAAGCAGCAGTGCTGCATTGGAACTGGCGTTTGGTGTGATCTGGAGCCACTTGGCAAAATTGGCGCTGCAAAATCGTGAATTGGCGAAGCTAGGCCAAGTCTGTGAGAACCAATTTGTGGGAGTCAACAGCGGGATCATGGATCAGATGGCGTGCGCGTTAGGAAAAGAAGGGCACGCGATATTTCTTGATACCAGGACATTGGAGATCGAATACGTTCATGTTCCTGAGGGGCTGTCCGTGGTGCTGTGCGATACTAAAAAGGAAAGGGCGCTCACATCTTCAGCATACAATGAACGCCGATCTCAATGTGAGGAGGCGTGTGAAATCATGCAGGTTCCCAAGTTGCGTGATGCGGACGAGCACATGCTTTATGTGGCGAAGCCGAAGATGCCTGACGTGGTCTATCGGCGTGCCAAACACGTGATTACCGAGAACAGGAGATGTCTTCTGTTTAAAGATGCCCTGGCTACCGGAGATCTAAGCGAGATTGGCGCTCTCATGAAGGCAAGCCACAATAGTCTTCGCTATAACTACGAAGTGAGTTGTGACGAACTCGATGCGATGGCTGCCGCTGCGTGGGGAGCTCCCGGCTGCATTGGGGCTCGAATGACCGGGGCTGGATTTGGCGGCGCTTGCGTTGCGCTCGTAAAGACCGACCAGGTCCATGAGTTTACGGAGGCAGTTTTAAACTTATACTCGCTTGCCACCGGACGGCACGGCGAAGCGATGTCTTGCCATATTGTTGATGGTTCACGCATCCTGGAAGCCTAGTAGGTCTACCTGTGCGGACAGTTTCGCAAAAAGGATTAAGTACACGTTTTTTGGGGTCAGAGTTCACGGACAATAACCGTATTGATGCGGGGTTAGCTCGCACAAATGGGAACGAGGGTGGTTGTCCGCAATTCAGGTGCGCGGCAATTTGGAATTGGGGTTTAAATCGAGCTTCACTGGAAGTTCACTCTGGATCCACTTAGGGCCATCTTGCATCTATGGATTCTGGTTTCTGAGAGGGAGTAACCGGATCGAATGTTGAATCGGGGTGGTTTATGACAGGTTATTCAGCGTTTACGATCGAACGTGCACAGCGAGCGATACGGCTCACGAAGCGGGAGATTGAGGTACTTAGCCTTATTGCGCAGGGGTGCAGCAGTAAAGAGGCAGCCGACGCGCTTTATGTATCAAAGCGAACGGTAGATTTTCACTTGGCCAATATATACGACAAGTTACAAGTTAACAATCGTGTTCAGGCTTTTCGAGCGGCAACTAGATTGGGACTAATTCCGTTCGAACCGACTTATTCGCAGCTTCGAGACGCGTAACTAATTGCGTCTAGCATGCACGACTAGAATCCTTGGCAAGTTTGCTAGGTGAGGGACCTACAAACTTGCGGACGGGTTCATACTGGACGAGTGGCAAGCAGTCCAGTTCGATATTTCGAGCCGCATCAATTGCGAGCGTTTCGCCAACCGGGTGCAGTTCATCCACGTCTCGAGATTATTGGCGAGTTTGTCATTTTGAGCGCGCTGATCAAGCGAGTTTTTCCCCTTAGCAATCCAACCATCTATATTTCCATTTTGGATGGAAGCGGAAAGGAAGTCGGGGTACTGAGAACGATGGACGGCCTTGAGCCGGCGACTCTAAGCATCTTTCAAGAAGAACTGGATCGACGCTACTTCACACCTCAAGTCGACCGGATCGACGCTTTACGGTCTGAGGCAGGCATGTGGAGGTTCGATGTTCAGACGCAGCGAGGTCCAACCCGATTCTATGTCAGGAACTGGCGGGACAGTGCACACGAAATCACCGCAGGCAGGTGGCAGATATTAAGCGTTGACGGGGCGAGGTTCGAGATTCTAAAGTTAGAGGACCTTGACGCGAAAAGTCAGAGACTTTTGGATCAGCTTCTCTAATGTGGCGTTAGACTTCGTCTATCCGCCCAAGTGCGCCCTTTGTGGCTTGCTAAACGATCGGAATCCGTGCGTTCAGTGTGTCGGCGAGATGGAGGCGTTGGCGCCGACGTTTACGTATCAGCCTGACTCGGATTTGGATTACCGAGGATGGTGCCCATTCACTGGTTTCGGTTAACATGGCGCGGCTTTAATCAGGCCGAGTTGTTAGGCATGAAGGTTCCCGGCTTGGAACAGTGCTTGCGAAGGACCAGACCCACACGTCCACAAGCCGGCCTGACGACTGCGGAGCGGCTCACGAATCTAGAAGGCGCGTTTGAGGTAGTTCGCGACGTATCCGGCATGAGAATACTGCTGATCGACGACGTGGTAACCAGTGGCCGGACTGCGAAGGAATGTGCGAAGGCCCTCAAGTCCGCAGGCGCCCTTGAAGTTGGCATTCTGGCTTTCTGTGGAGAGTCCCAATTTGGGGGCGGAGAAGATCAACAATACGTGAACGAGTGAAAATCGAAGCGACATCTCGACAACCGGGCGTTCCATTTGTTCATCTGACTTCAACGATCGTCGCGACGGCAAGTGCGGCAATTCCCTCACTTCGGCCGATGGACCCGAGTTTTTCGTTGGTCGTAGCCTTGACGCTTACTCTCGCCGGTGATATTGATAGGGCGTTCGCGACCGCAGTTCGAATTTCTTCCGCCCTTCTCATGACCTTTGGAGACTCGGCCACCAGCGTCATATCCAGGTTTACGATCCGCCATCCGTTGTCCTTCAAAAGGATTCCCACTTGGGTCAAGAAGGTGATCGAAGGGCATCCTTCCCACTGGGCATCTGTATTGGGGAAATGTTGGCCGATATCGCCGAGACCTGCCGCGCCTAAGAGTGCATCACATCCTGCGTGAAGCAAAACGTCTGCGTCGCTGTGGCCGTCAAGTGCGGCGTGATCCGGAAAATGAACCCCGCCAAGAAAGAGCTTTCGGGAAGGATCGTCCGAAAACGGATGGATGTCATAACCGATACCGGTTCGTGTTTCTGGATATGGGAGCATTGCGCGGGCGCGGCTAAGGTCTTCTGGACTCGTTATCTTGAAGTTAGCTGACTCTCCCTCCACAATCTCTGGGTGTACCCCCATCGCTTCGATGTGTGCCATTTCGTCAGTGAAATCAGTCGACACGGATTCATGAGCCTGGACGAGAAGGGCCCTTCTTGCCCCTTGAGGCGTTTGCATCGCAACTAGGTCGGCCCGATTGAGTGTCTTAATCGAGTTAGGTCCTATCTCTTTGATCGTGTCGACCACTGCCATAGCAACTCCGGCCGCGCCCGATCGCTTGATTGCGGTAATAGTCTTTGAAATGATCTCAGGCGATACAAACGGGCGAGCCGCATCGTGGATCAGCAGGATGTCTGCATGGACAGCGGCCATTACGGCATTCTTGGAGCTAGCCTGCCGAGTTTCCCCTCCGGCGATCACCAAAACATCTGGGCCGACCAATGCTGAAAGTTGATCAACCTTGTCAGGGGACGTGACCAGCATCACTCGTTCGATTTCTGGGTGAGTGAAGAACGTATCGACTGACCACTTCCAGACTGGCTTGTTGCCCAACATGGCCGATGATTTATCCGAACCAAATCGAGCTCCCCGGCCCGCCGCTAGGATTGCGGCATAGATTCTCACAGCCCGGGTCTTGGGGTAGTAGGTTTCCGACGGGTCCGAACCTCAAACGGCGGAGGTGGCTCTTCCGTATCGACTTCGCCAAAGATCATCTTGCCTCTTTCAGTTTGAATAACTTGGGTAACGACTACTTCGACAGTTTCGCCCACATGAGCCCTGCCGTTCTCCACGACAACCATGGTGCCGTCTTCAAGATAGCCGACTCCTTGGCCAAGCTGGTTTCCTTCCCGAATAATCGACAGTTCAAACGTCTCTTGCGGCAATACATTCGGTCGAAGAGCAAGCGCAAGGTCGTTGAGACTCATCACGTGGACGTCTTGGAATTCAGCCACCCTCCGGAGATTGAAATCGTTCGTTACGATATCTGCTCCGATCGCCTTTGCCAATCGGACCAATCGTGCGTCGACTCCATCGCCTTGTTCAGGAGCAAGTTTGTCGTGAATCTGGGTCTCGACCTCAAATTCATTCCGTAAATGGTTCAGGACTTCCAAGCCACGTCGACCTCGCTGACGTTTCAAGGCATCGTGGCTGTCCGCGATGAACTGAAGCTCTTCTAAGACGAAGCCTGGAACGTACATCTCTCCGGACAGGAATCCAGTCTTGGCGACGTCGTAGATGCGTCCGTCGATAATCACATTTGTGTCCAAGAGCTTGATTCCGCTTCGACGACGGCGAACGGTGCCACGCGTCCAAGGAAGAATCTCGGCCATGGATTGCAACGTGTAAACCGAAAGGGCGCCGAACCCTACCATCACTCCCACGATGAGCAGCAAACGATATTGGCCGGGCAATTCAAGTGCCTGAAACATCAGGAGCAACGGAACGGAGGCGATTAGGCCGGCAAAGATCCCGACAAAGAAAGTGACTTTATCGCCAATCTCCATGTCATCCCAGCGATGGCCCATTCGCTCAAGGCCTCGAATGAGTCGGACTCCTACAAAGGAACCCAAAATAGCTCCCAGGAGGGCAAAGGGAGGGACGGTCGTAAACACCGGTCCTTGCTTGAGGTGGTCTATGACTGCGATGTCAGAATTCTGTGGTCGGTGGCTGTCAAAGAGATTGACGACAAACTGATGGGGATTGACGATGAACTGATATAGATAATCCAAGGCGTTAGGGGCAATGGAGCCAAGCAATACTGCACCTAAGATTGCGCAGACAGCGACGCCGATCGTCTTGGAAGCCGTTATTGGGCCAAGAGTTAGCGGCAACTTGCGTTTCCCTTTTGGTTTTCGTTTCATCAGTTTTAGTCCTTGCTTGCACTTAGAACGTCTATTTTTGCCTTCTCCAAAAATGTAAACGAAAATGCAGTGTCGACGTTCCCATCACCTAGCTTGACATGTGAGGCAGACACCTGAGCCGTGTCGGTCGTTGAATCTACACCAATCCAATTTGTGCCATCCCAAGCCTCAGCCCAAGCATGGTAGTAAAAAGTACCGTCCCAGTTCACCAGACCGCTTGCCAACCTTGCGGGAATTCGAGCAGCGCGGAGCAGCGTCACGGTAAGAGTGGCGTAATCCCTGCAAACTCCCTCTTTGGTGTCCAGGACCTCGGTTGCATCCCTTAAGACCCCAATGTCCGCCTTTGGCTTCATATTCTCATAGACGTAACTTTGAAGCGCAAAGGCAGCGGTTCGAACATCTTTTTTGGCCCCGATAATGGACGTTGCGAGTTTCTTGAACCGTGCGCTGTCCGAAGGAATATTTAGGCTCGGCAAGAGCCACTGAGGCTTGTCGTGAGCTGCCTTTTCGATCGTATTGACAGGTTCCTTTGAGAGCTCGATCGGGTGAATGTCGATGACCCAATCCTCACCGACCTTCGTGACAGTTTGGAAAGTGTCGGACGGAATATTTGACAAGTTACGGCCCGATATTTTGAATTTGAGATGGGTGAGATCTTCTGGGTCGTCGATGGGTTTGTCCGTCTTGATACTCGTGGAAAACGCCAGATCCGTCGACGGCATGTAGGGCGAATTCTTGCTCAGCGCAACAAGTTTGGAAACCGGGAGCATCTCTATGCCGGCCGGACCGTCTACCCTCACAAGCTCTCCCTTGTGTCCGACGTAGACCTTCATCGACGCTCGCGGATCAGTTACCTCGATAAGGGTGGCGCGGACTTTCTTCCCCTTTACCTCTGTTTTAGAATCACCGACCACTTTTACTTCGTTTCTAATAAACGATGCAGTCGACGGATCCAACACGTAGAACGACTTCGTGGATCCCACTTGCATCCCACCGTTTATGACGAGTGTAAGCGGGTCATCCACGACCCTGCTGCCCAGTGGAATCGGCAAGGTCCGGACCGATTTGACTCCTCCGTTCATGATGTTAAGCGTTACAGACTTTGGCCCAAAAACAGCGTCCACTTTGTTGCCTCGGCCTCCGCTCTCCGTGTCGGACCACATCCTCAAAGGTTTTCCGTCCTTTGTCGACCAAGACTTGGAGTCCATCTGAATCACCATGGAGGTTCCCAGCAAGCTTGTATCCATGACGGTCCTGGAATCGCTTTGTAACGCGGGCCTTCCCAGATACTTTGCGCCAAAAGTGTCGTAGGACGCATAACCTATTTTATTTCCTTTGAGGTAGAGGCCAAGATAGGTGGTCTCAGCGCTCGATACGCAGAATCCGGCCAAGGCACAAAGCGCAAATACAAATCTCATAATTTGTCTTTCTTCATACTGTCAAATGGATGAAAATGGTTCGGTGGATTACCAGGTTTTACCACTCTTATGATGCGGTCTTTTGGGTCCCAAGCTCGTCCAATGCTCTGTCAGTCACGTGGAGTCATTGAAAACGGTGGCTTGACAGGCTGATCCGCACGAAAGTAGAGTGCCAAGGCCCTAAAGAATAGCGTCTGTGTGATCGAATGGAACAAGATAGCAGTCTGATTTTCGTAGAGTCGCAGATTGATAGCCTAGAAATGGCTGAATGAAGAAAAAATGGCAAAGAAACTCGTCATCGTCGAATCGCCCGCAAAAGCGAAGACCATTGGTAGCTACCTCGGTGGGGACTATGAGGTCCAAGCAAGCGTTGGGCATATTCGCGACCTAATGCCGAACGGTAAAGGCCTCCCTCCTGAGTTGCGAAAGATGTGGTGGTCAGACTACGCAGTAGACGTAGACAACAATTTTGAACCGTTCTATGAAGTGCCGCCCGAGAAACTAGCTCAGGTGAAGAAACTTCGGGATGCCATGAAAGGGAAAGACACTCTTGTGCTGGCAACTGACGAAGATCGTGAGGGGGAGGCTATTTCGTGGCACCTTCTTGAGGTGCTCAAGCCAAACAAGAGCGTGCAAGTAAAGCGAATCGCCTTTCACGAAATCACTCGAGAGGCCATTTTGAAAGCAATGGACTCTCCTCGGCAGGTCGATAGTTGCCTTGTAGAAGCCCAGGAAACGCGTCGAATCTTGGATCGGCTCTATGGCTACACTCTTTCACCGGTCCTTTGGTCCCGAGTGACTAAGAACCTAAGCGCAGGACGTGTTCAGAGCCCAGCGGTGAAATTGATTGTCGAGCGCGAGATTGCCCGCCGCAATTTCCGAGGCGCTTCCTATTGGGACTTGCGTGTCCACTTGGAAAGTGAGAAACAGCGCTTCACGGCAGATCTTAAGCTACTTGACGGGGTGCGCGTCGCTACTGGCAGCGACTTTGACGATAAGACCGGCGAACTGAAAGGAAGCAAGGACCAAAAGGTCGTACTTCTGAACCAAGTCTCGGCAGCCGCCCTTGCTGAGTCCGCTCGAAAGGCAAAGCCATACGTCGTTTCCCGCTTAGAGACAACGGAGGGTCTTGAAAGACCGGCGCCTCCATTCATGACGACGACGCTTCAACAGGATGCCAACCGCAAATTTGGATTCAGTGCGGATCGCACAATGCGGATCGCCCAGGGTCTCTATGAAGGCATTGATTTGGGCGGTGAGCAGGTGGGTTTGATCACCTATATGCGAACGGACAGTCTAACGCTCAGTGGTGAAGCCCTGGGCCGAATCCGCGATTTGATCGGACGGGAATACAGCGACTGCCTTCCCGACAAACCACAGGTCTATGCCAATCGGGTCCGCAATGCGCAGGAAGCGCACGAGGCGATCCGTCCAACCGACGTCAATCGACGGCCGGAAAAGATGGCGCGATGTCTAAATGAGGACCAGCAAAAACTCTACAATCTGATTTGGCAGCGTACGGTCGCTTCTCAAATGAAAGCGGCCCGCGTTCTTCGAACCGAGGCTGACGTATCGACCAATGCAGAGGGCAAGGCGCTTACATTCTTGGCCACCGGCAAGCAGATCACCTTTGATGGTTTCTTAAGGGTCTATATGGAGGGACGCGACGACGACTCCGACTCCAACGGAAGCAAGCTTCCGAAGCTCAGCAAAGGTATGGAACTGGCACAAGTAGGCGTCGACCCTATTGGCCACCAAACAAAGCCGCCTGCTCGATATACCGATGCAACCTTAATCAAGAAGTTGGAGGAGCAAGGGATCGGACGTCCGAGTACTTACGCCTCGATTATTTCTGTTATCGTCGATCGAGGTTATGTTCGCAAGTTAGGGAAGCAACTCATACCGACGTTTAAGGCATTCCTCGCCATGGAGGTACTTGAGAATAACTTCCAAGAGCTTATGGATCTAGGGTTTACCGCTCGGATGGACGAGTCGCTCGACGAGATATCGGAGGGCAAGGAAGACTCTAAGAAGTACCTAAGCGACTTTTTCTTGGGCGATGGAGAAAAGCCTGGTCTCAAGAAGATGGTGGATTCCCGGAAGAAGGAAATACCCTATCCCGCATTTGTCGTGGGCAACGACGAGAACGGCGAGGCCGTTTTGGTCCGCAACGGAAAGGACGGCAACGCGTTTATCCAAGTCGGCGAGGGAGATCGTAAGCGTTACGCCAACGTACCCGAGGATTTGGCGCCTGCCGATTTAACAATAGAGAAGGCTATGGAGTTGCTCGCCCAGAGGAAGCCCGAATCCGAGTCCATTGGATTCGATCCAACCACCGGCCGAAGATTGCTTTTGAAGAATCGCCAGGGGTTCTATCTTGAGGTCGAAAGAACTCCGGAGGAAATTGAAAACAAAGTCAAACCAACGTGGATCAGCCTCCCTCCCGGCGTGGATCCTCACACGTTTTCACAGGAAGATTTGAGCTTCATGTCCTCGCTGCCAAAGACGATCGGCAGCCATCCAGACTCCCTTCATCCAATCCTGTTCAAGATTGGCAAATTCGGGCCTTATCTCGAGTGTGGAGAGGATCGCCGTACGGTTGAGGATTGGAAGAGCGCCGAGACAATGACGGTGGAACAGGCGGTTGAGATTCTCAATCAGCCGCGTTTTGGCGCCAAGCGTGCTGCGACGTCTGCCATTAGAGAATTCGGAACGCTTGAAGGGGCAGCAGGTCCGGTAAAGGTTGTTTCCGGGCGTTACGGTCCCTACATTACTGACGGGGAAACCAATGCCACCCTACCGAAGGGCATGGACCCTGTCGAAATAACTGAAGAGCAGGCTGTAGCAATGTTGCACGCAAAACGGGAAGCCGGTCCCTCGACCCGGCGTCCAGTCAGGCGAAAAGTAGCGGCCAAGAAACCCGTGGCAAAGACGAAGGTCGCAGCCGGAACTCGCAAGGCCCGGAAAGCGGGCGCGTAAGTGTGAAACCAAGTTCGATGGGAATCAGGCCGAACATTTGCAGTTAGCCGTGTCCGCAATGCTCCTAAGTTGGGCTAAATTAAACGCATGATTCGCATCATTGTGGCTCTGAGTTTGGTTCCGGCTCTCTGCTCGGCTCGACAAGGGCCTCGATTGAACCTACCGGATCGCCCACCGGCATCACTGGGTGGTTCCGACTTTGCGAAGCAGATTGAAAGCATGCCCGCAAAACAGCGGGAGGAACGAATATTCAAGGAGATTGAAGGTGGCAACGTTCCCAATTTCCTTCGGCAACTCACTCCTGTCGCCGTTAGTTGCGAAAAGGATGGAAAAACCTTGACCGGGCACATCTATGTTGCGGCGGACTACCTAGCCGTTGGATCAGACGACGATTTCCTGTTCGTTCCTCTCACGCCTTACACGGCTCAGAAAGTAGCGGACCACTTGCACTGCATGCTTCCGACCCCCAAAATGGTGGATGCCATTTATGCCAGTGCAGGGGTCAAGTTGACACCCTCCCCCATCGCGCCGTCGTCAGCTATGACGACGGTGCCAGTCTTCCTTGAACATACAAAGACGGTCATGGCTCAGCGCAGCACCTATTCGGCTCCGCTCGGAACATTAACTGCCGGTGACAAAAAAGACATCGTGATATGTCGCGGTCTTCCCGATGCGAAGGGCAAGGTTGCCATTTATGGGTGGCACACCAGGGACGGCAAGCCAATTCAACCTCTGTTTCTTGGGCACGCTGCAACATGGGCTGACTATAGCCATGGCACGAGGTTGATTTCCGACACGATGGAAGTGAACGGAGTCCAAGTGAAAGTAGCCGATGTGCTAAAGGATCCGATCGAATCAGGAATGCTCAGCGACGAGGGGCCCATAAATCAGCCTGGCTACACACTCCATCAATTTCCTGTCGATAGGCCTTCCGCGCCTGGAACAGATCCAGGCGAGAAGTTCGAGACATTTACGCCAACCGCTGGAGTCAGAGTCGTCATCGACCGTCCGGAAGTCCTTCTACAGAAAGTTCGCCTCGTGATTTATGCCCTGCCAAACGGCAATAGCATTGAGCAGACGATCGGTCGAAAGACCTTGGCTGATGAAGACTGGCATTACGATATCCAACACATCGGCGCACAAACTCGCTTCCTAAGAACTCGCATCGTAAATGAGAGCCTTGTGGTGGCGTACCTAGAGGCGAGTAATCACAGTTGGCCCGTCTGGCTTCACGGTCCCAAGTCCGACCCGAGCATTACTAGAACCATATACAATGCGATCCTCTCACGGTTTTCGAAATATGACGTCCGTGTCGTGTTGAATTCCCATAGCGGCGGCGGAGCTTTCGTCTTCGATTTTCTACAGACGGTGGAACAGATCCCGAATGAGGTCGACCGGATTGCGTTTCTCGATTCGGAATACAACTACGACTCATCGGTGCACCAGAAGAAGATCTCGGAGTGGTTGAAGCACGGGGATCGTTATTTGTGTGTTATCGCCTATGACGATGCCTCAGCCCTTTTTAACGGAAAACCGTTTGTAACTGCAAACGGAGGTACGTGGGGAAGAAGTCATGCGATGCTGAAAGACCTTGGCCAAGCATTCGATATTCGGAGAGTCAATAACTTCGATCCTGAGCGATATATCGGTCTTGAAGGCCGAATCACGTTTTTGCTCAAAGAGAATCCCAAGCACGAGATCTTCCATACCGTCCAAGTGGAGCGAAACGGGTTCATCGAAAGTCTACTCTCGGGCGAGCCTTCCGAAGAGGACGGCTACAAGTACTTCGGCCCCCGGGCTTATTCTAAGTTCATCCGCGAGTGAGGTTGCTCTCTGAAATTCGCTGGCTTGCACATTCGACTGAAATATGTTATAAATATATCACGTATTGGAGGATTGTGGAATCGGAAACCGTCTGGCGAGCGCTGGCTAGTCCCCATCGAAGACGAATCCTGGATCTGTTGCGAGATGGCCCGAGAACAACGGGGCAACTGTCAAAGACACTGTCGGAACTAAGCCGATTTGCGGTCATGCAGCATCTTGGTGTGCTTGAGGAGGCCGGACTTGTACTTTTCAGAAAAGAGGGAAGAGTTCGCTTGAATTATGCGAATCCCATCCCTTTGCGAGACATGTATGACCGTTGGGTCAATCAGTACGCGTCGAGCGCGGCCGAGACGGCCCAACACTTGAGACGATATGCAGAAAACTCTAAGGAGGTGGTACCCAATATGGACCACAACGAATACAGGCTCGTGAAAATCGAGATGGAGATGCGTATCAACGCGCCGCAGGCGAAAGTCTTTGCGGCACTTACTTCGGAATACAACAACTGGTGGCCTCATCGGTACAAACCGGATTCAACTTGCTATGCGGAAGGACGCGTCGGAGGCTATATCGGCGAGAATTTTGCCAACGGCGGCGGCGCCATCACTGGAATGATCGTTTACTTCGATCCGCCCTACAAGATCATCTCTCGATCTCCCAGTTCGCTCAGTAACGGCAATACCGGTTATTCATCTGAAACGCTGGCGCCGGATGGTGACGGCTGCATCTACAAGCGCGAAATGAGCATTTGGGGCTCGGTCGGAGATGAGGTCGAGAAGATGTTCCGAGAAGGATCTAGGGCCCTGATGGAAGATGCTCTGAAGGGTTACTTGGAGGAAGGAAAATGCTATGTTGCGGCGGTGCCGAAGTGACACTGGTATTTCTCGGACTGGCGTTCACAACAGCCGTGCAATCCAATAGTACTACTGCGGCGAACGATCTAGCGTTCAAGCGGCTTTCTACGATGGTCGGCGGGGAGTGGGTTGGCTCGCTCGGAAAGATGACAGTTAGGTTCACCTACAAGCTTGAAGAGGAGGGAAGGATGATCGAAGGAATCGGCCATTTGACTCAAGGAGCCAAACACATTATGGATATGAACGCCAAATATGGGTGGGATCCTAAAGTAAAGCAGACCTATTACATCGACTTCCATGGCTCCGACACGGTGTACAGCGGCCACATCAAATGGGAGAACAATAAGCTGGTTGTTGACTTTATTGGGCTGATTGGCGACAAAGGGCATTGGATCACGTATTGCACGATGCCGGCCAAAGACCAGTTTGAATTCAACATGTACCAAGACAAGGGCGGCAAACTCGTGCCTAACCACGTTGCGGTAAAACTTCACCGGGTATGACACGGAAGATGCGTTACGGGGACGGCATTAAAAAAAAATGCGCCGTCGTCCCCGGGCGCTTGTATTCTCCTTGCTGTCACCAAATTGCCCAGATCACACAAGATCCGTAGCCAAAAGCAAGAACGGTGAACAGAGAGCTTAAAAGGGCATGTCCCATCACGAATTGTTCCCCTTTCGGCCAATCTGACGGACGGTAGTAGAAGCGATCGACCCCAATTCTCAAAAGCCAGAATATAAGCACGAACCTGGCAATTCCAATTGCGGCGGGTTCCCGGTTCATTAAGGAACGGTGCAATGTTAGCGTGAGTATTCCAAATGCGATGATTGTGAGAACAATAAACGACCCATTGGTCCACATCAATTTCTGATTGAGTGTGCTTACCTTGGGTAATTCCTCCTTCCTCCTGAGTCGGCTCGGCACTTGGAAGCTGGCCATGAGAACGAGCAATTGCATGACGCCCAAGATCCAAAGGCCCCCGTCGACGAACCAAGATAACGGGTGTCCCGTAATCACGTGGTTAAGCCAATGATAGAGTGGAAGGATGAACTTGACCCGAAATGGTCGATGGATGAGGAAGGGAAGAGGTAGTACGCTTACGAGCCAGGAAAGCACTCGCGACCGGATTCTGACACGCTTTTCCCCAATCGTAGCTGCACCCTGTATCGCAAAGTAGTGGAGCGGACCTCCGAATCCCGCACCTGCTGGATAGCTCAAGGCAAGCTCATGCAAAAAGTCCTGAAACCAGAAACACTGCGAATACCGCGCTCCGAAGCCCAATGAGTCTGGCGATGGGTCGAATGAGGAGCTGTCGGTCCATCTCAACAAAGGGTCTATTCCACCGTTGAGTCCAAAAATCGTTTAAAGTGCGGCTTTTGAGAGGTTCATCAAACAAAGGACCCGCATTCCACCCAAGGTATTGTGCAAAGCCGCTAAGGACATCGCCTAGTCCAAGGTGGATCGTTACCGGTAGTGCCGCAATACCGAGCCAGCCGATCGCATCGTCGCTCCAACTGCGATCTAGGAAGGAAATGGCAAAAACTGCGGAAAGACCGATAGAGACAAGAACAAGGCCCCGAGCGAACTTCTTGCCACTACCAGTCCAGGTGGCTTCCGGATAGACGAATCCTGCCGGTTCCATTCCAGGCTAAACAGACATAAAAACGAGGTACCCGACGTGAAAAAGCTTGCGATTGGAAGCTCGGCTTTGAGATAGCAGGATGCTGCCCTTGAACATGTAGAGCAGAAATAAGCTCGCGGAGGCCAGGCGCCAAACGGGAGGCGAGTTTCTCTGTATCACAAGCAGCGCCATGGCGGCGACCGGAAATCCCCACAGGCATATCTTTCGGAAGCGTTCGCTTTTAATCGAAAGCGGTATCAGCCAACAAAGGATGTAAAGGCAAGCCCAACCAAGAATCGCGTTACCCAACAGATCCATACTATACTTTCAATAATAACTGAAAGTTATGAAACCTGGAATTAGGAATTTCGCAAAATACCAATTAGGCTAATCTATCGGGAAGAATGAACGTCTATAGTTAGAATAGGCGTGACAATCTTTTGCGGTTTTGACAGAACGGGGCTCCTGAGTGCTTGAGTCCAAATACTTCGTTTTGGGTTTCGCTGGAGCCTTCCTAACGGCTGCAGCGATTTCCCCGTCTGCCTTCCACTCCCACCTGGCTCAAAAAACAGCTACGGCGTCGAAGCCCTCGTTTGCGTCCTCGGTAACTCCGGTGATCAAAGTATATTGTATCACCTGCCACTCGGGAGCGAAGCCACCTGCCGGGATCGACCTGAGCGCGTATGTAAATGGCACGAACTTTGCGGCGAATAACGCAATGTGGGAGAGGATTTCGCGCAACGTTTCAACCGGCCACATGCCCCCGGACGGAATGCCGCAACCGACCAAGGCTCAGCGGGCGGCGATGGTTACGTGGTTGGAAACCACTCTTTCCGGCAATTGTAAGCTAAAGGACCCAGGTCGAGTGACGATGCGCCGATTGAATCGGCAGGAGTACAACAACACGATTCGCGATCTTGTGGGTTTGGACTTACATCTTGCAGACGACTTTCCTTCGGATGACGTCGGATATGGATTTGACAATATCGGGGATGTGCTATCCATTTCGCCATTGCTTATGGAGAAATACCTCAAGGCCGCGGAAGTTGTCGCGGACAGGGCGATTGTCGTGCCGGAAGCCAAGCCAATGCACTTTGAGGCGGATTCGATGAAACTTACCGCCGGTGTTTCGGTTTCCGATCAGAACCAAGTTTTCTTTTTTTCGAATGGGCAGGCGTCGATTGAGCGCTATTTCACATTGGCGGGCGATTACAAACTTCGTGCCTTGGCTTGTGGGCAACAGGCTGGTCCAGAGCCGGCAAAGATGGCTTTTATTGTCGATGATCAAGTCGTCCAGACTGTCGAAGTTAAGGCCCTCGAAAAGCACCCGGAGGAGTACGAGATTTCGGTGCCTCTGGAGGCAGGCAAGCACCGGATAGCGTTGGCGTACACGAACGACTATTACAAGCCAGGCCCGCCGGTTGAGGATCGGAACTTGATCGTCCGCAACCTGGAGATCATCAAACCGCCCCTTAAGCTCTCGGCCTTGCCAGAGTCGCACAAGAATATTATTTTCATTACACCTGTTTCAGATAATTGGCGACCAGCCGCAAAACAGATCCTCACCCGTTTTGCCTATAGGGCATTCAGGCGCCCTCCGACTCCCAGCGAAGTCGATCGTCTGATGCAGATTGCCGACTATGTCCACAAGGACGGCCAGCCCTTCGAACGCTCGATCCAGTTGGGCGTTCAAGCGATCCTCTCGTCACCGCACTTTCTATTTCGGGTTGAGGCAGATAATCAGTCTCAGAGCCTGGATAGCTATGAGTTGGCATCGAGGTTGTCCTATTTCCTGTGGGGTTCCATGCCGGACAACGAGTTGTTCGCGCTCGCAGACAGCGGACAAATCCAGAAGCCTGAAATTCTGAAAGCTCAGGTTCGTCGCATGCTCAAAGATCCGCGGTCCAACTCCCTTGCCGACAATTTTGCGGAGGAATGGCTGAACCTGCGGAAGCTGGCCTTAATCAACCCCGACCCCGCTCAATTTCCGGACTTTGACGAG
>Ga0302191_10001010_pt1 | contig 18090 bp, 18 predicted proteins | sample II_Bog_E3_1_FD_198775 | JGI IMG/M metagenome (GOLD analysis project Ga0302191, IMG submission 198775) | Peat permafrost microbial communities from Stordalen Mire near Abisko, Sweden - II_Bog_E3_1 | ecosystem: Environmental > Terrestrial > Soil > Wetlands > Peat | place: Sweden: Abisko...
GAAGTATATGTTTGATTATTTGGCACAAAGAAAAAACAATCAATCAATCAAGCAATTAGTAATGTTTTCCCCTATCAGTTAAAGATAAGTTTAACAAAATAAACTCATGATAAATATTCCATCTTGTTTACAGCCACAATGATGCTATTAATTTAAATAAATTCGTCAACAAGATATTTCAATCTTGGAATTTAGCTCTTAGATAATTGCAAGAGTTAAGGTCATTTGAGAAATTTTATAATAAAATGCAAAATACAGAAAAATAGTTAAATTTGTTATGCATAGGCATGCTTCAAGCAGGCAAATCCAGCTTCCTTCAGTATTACACAGAGATTCCAGTTGCCGAATAGCATTACAAAATATTTACAAAACACCTTCCTTCTTCAACTATCATATTCCTTCATGAGATATAATAAAAATAGGGGATGGAAGTCTATTTGAAATACCCCTATGATGGTTTGCTTTTCTTTGTCAATGCAGTCAGTTATCATAACACAGATTATGTCCTCATGTAGCATCTGGTTTCTTTTTCACAATACAGCGGAATTAATGCCTACAAAATACCCATTTTGGCAGTTATGTTGGCACAACAAAAGTAAGGTCAATATGGTTGCATACCACAGCAATAAAAATAAAACTTTACTCAATAAATTTCTCATGTGCTGATTGAGAATCAAATCGTATTTATAGAGGCTAACACTAACATTGAAAATCAGCTGAATCGTTATTATAAAGCTATCCTTAGCAACGAGTCTCTCGGGATGAGGTAAACGCTATATACTCAATGGTTTTTAAAAGGATTGCTCAATCTTTTGCCTATCGATCAACTCAGCCTGCAACTTTATAGATTGTTCCAAGAATTCAAGAAAAGAGTGATATTCAGTTTCAGGCAACTAACCGTCTTTTCTAATATAAAAAAGAGATGAACCATTTCTCCTACTGATGATCTATATGCTATACATAATTTTATAGCTATAATTAATCCGTTGAATTAATGTTAAAACTCAATTCCCAGTATGCTCAAACCTATCTCAAGTAAACTTCAGACAATAAGCGATTCAATCAGACCAAAGCCTATGGTAATCCACCACCAGTTATTAGCAACGAGCGATCTCGAAGCAGGCTGCCTTTTGAAAATGATATTGACATACAAAATGACTACAATTATCGAGACAAATACGGCAAAGATAATTCCAGAAATGATTAAGTTTGCAATGCTAGAAATCGAGGTCTAATCGACAAAGCTGAGAATGAAAATATTAACAACTCAAAGCCATTTAATGCTCGCTAAATTACTAGATACCGCGAGCCTGCTAAAAGCTACGCTTAAATATAAAAAAATTACGGTCAGTGCGCAGAGAACAACTATGAAAGAATCAAAGATAGATCTCCTCTTTATAAATAAAAATCATCAGCAGATCCAAGTATGGATAACTATCGGTAAAAGAAAGGGGATCGTTAAAATGAGGAAAGGTAATCTTATGCGGGATATTCTAAATACAGCGGGAAAGTGTCAGTAACTGAGGGCAGATATCTAAATTCAGGTAAGACTAATTTTATGGCCAAACATAATAAACGCAATGAGGAAATTCGAAGTCGCATCTTGAAAGAACAGCAGAGTAATTATGGAGGAGGAGAGAACTACAACAAAAACAAAGTTTCCTATGACAAAAATAGACAGAATGATTATGGACCTGACGCAGATGAAGATTACTATGCGTATCTCAATAATGACACATCTCCTTATATGCTTTCTGCTCTTGAGGAAGAAATTTCTCATCGCAAACAAGACTACTCCAACTTAGGTCAGAGTCAAAGACCTGCAGGAGTAAGAGAGTATTAATGGAAAGCTTCTCAATAAACGAGTGACAAAAAAGGCGGATACAATATCTTAAACAGTCAGTTATCTCTGGAATTGCCTGCAAATAGAAAAAATTACTAGGACTCAATGAATAGTCAAGAAAGATTTGATCGTCCTTCTCTCATTTAGCGGAAATAAATTATAAAAAAATCAATTGAAAACACTCCTTAGCGTGGCTATCAGGGCTGCAAGTATGAGCCTGGCTCTTCAGATCGTAAAAAATCTCTCATTGAAAAATCTCAAATGCTACAATAAAAACTAAAGAAATTGAGCACACAATATCCGAACTAAAAGGAGACTACAAATCATCAGCATATGAACAAAGATGGAAATTAGCAAGAGGAAAGGTAAGGCAGGCAAACTCCAGTCAGCCGCATCGCCTCTTCATTTAATCGAGGAAATAGTTGTTTAAGGAACAATTTCAAAAATAATAATTTTACAGGTGAAACTTCAGTTTAATTAAATGTGAATCCGCCCAAAAATATTGATGGCTTACGTTCTCGAAGTCCAATGTTTTCGGAAGAGAGTGCCCTTCGGCAAACAAGTGGACACAACAATGAAGCAATAGACAAGATAGCAAAACTCAACGAGAAGATAAATGAGCGTATTCAGTCCATAATATCAAACTACGCCAATAAATGATCATATTTATCTCTTTAATAACTGTTCAATGTGAATAAATGAAGATATATGCTGGCGAATTATCAATAGGGTTTGTCCTCAAAATTTGTGTTTCCCAGTGCCTGGTTGATTTCTGGAGGCATGTTGTGACTGCTATAGCCGAGCTCCTTGAATTTTACATCGAAGCAGTAAAAGATGAACACAGAACTGATGGCCTCGATCAACACTGAAAAGAGCATGGTGCTCACAAAGATTGATCCAAAAATGCAGATTACCATTATCATGGCCATATCATTGCCATCTAGCCCTTTGCTATCGAGCCAGAAATAGCTAATAATGGCTGTTACTCCTGTTATGATTACCACACCCCAAAAAATTAGAAGATTAGAAATAATGTCAGTCACAGACATCAACGGTAGAAAACGGGAAAGAATGCCTATTGTTGTCTTAGCTGAATTTATGTAACTTTAGCCAGTTACTGCCATCACTATCACTGAGTTATGGTTCAATATCCGAAGCAAATTTTATAAGTTCCTAAGGCAGCAAGAAATCAAACACAGGCACACTGCTACTGCGATATTTTTTTGGGAGCGACGTTGTGTATTGACAATCATTCGAGCAAAGGTGATAATAGCTATAATGAATGATCCAAATACTATAGACCCGAAAGCTGATGTGAATAGCCATTTGTAAGCAGTTGGAAGATAGTGTTTGCCTTCAACTCTATAGTACCAGAATGAACAAGCCACAGCAACTGTAAAAACCATGATGTAATAGAAGAGAAAGGCAAAGAAAAACCAGATGAAAAACCATACAACAGCGATCACAACTTCAGCAGTATTGTCTTGACCATGAATGTTCTTGTCATCACCCACTAGCAAAATACAGTTGAGTGAGTAAATCCAAAAAAAGGTGAAAAGGATATTGAAGACAATTTTAATGATGGGAGTAATAAATATCCCCCATTTTTCAGAAAGGAACTGGGAGGCCACTTTTATCAGAGTTATTCCTAGTTAGATTTGTTTCCTCAGACAAACGAGCACTATGGTGTAGACAACGAAAATTATAAGGAAAGGAATACCCATTGCTACATCACCAACAACAAATCCCAGAATAGCCAGACCCAGCAGCAAAGCAAGGGTGAATACAAGTAGAAAATATACCATTACTTTGGGCATCATCTTAATCAAAAAGATGTAGGCAAAGCTGAGCACGATTGAAATACCGATGCATGCCATAATTTCTCCAGAGTACTCAATGACGTGCATCTGATTGTCAAGTTCAATACCTCCTTTCTCTCCAATGTAGTATATTCCCGCAGCTACAAAAGCTCCAAACAAGATAAAGAATGCAACTATACATCCTACGTCGTTGCACTTCCTCTCTGCAACTGGCTATGAGCGCCACTCTGAGCATTTGTTTTTGTAATCTTCTTGATAAGATTCATAGCTGGTAAGTAGAGATTAGTTTGTATTTTCCATGTGTGGTCAAGCAGGTTAATTTTTATTTATATTTGAATTGATGAAATAAAGGCAATTTATAATAAAGATTTGTTAGATTATTAATCAATAATAATTGCATTTAAAACCAATTCTGATCTATCCCGCCTCATGAATATATATTTATCTTTTGTTCAGCGACATCGTAATATCCACTCTATCTTTTTCTTATCCTCCACTCAATTTTAGATCCATATTTATTTGTGACCCTTGATTCATTTATTTCTGCATCAAATATTTAATCTTTTTGGAGCGGCTGCAATAAAATAAATAGTTATAAATTATAAATATCAGTTCGATTAAATCGACTGCTCTTGCTGTTCTAAAGAATTAGAAAAAGAAGGTGGCTGATTAAGAATCAAAGAAGCAGGCTGTTGAGCCTTTGCCAAAGACAAATCCAATTTATTGTTGATCAATTCTGACTATAACTATTGACATTAGTGTTAAATCTGTTGGATCAACAAGGATTAGTTATTTTTGTTCTATAGTTCCAAGTGTTAACTGCTCTCTTGATTTTGAAGCATTTGCCTTCTCAATATTCTTTATTTCAAAATATAATCAAGTGATTTATCTCTATATTATTTTAGAGCAGTTATTTGCTTTTGATTTATATAATTTTAAAGACTTTTTGGTTATTTCTCCACCTTATACATCTTTTAACAGCTTTTGCTATAAGGGTGATTCGGAAGATGCTGATATCTACCTTTTTAGCTTTAAAAGGAGGACCATCCGTATTTATTAATCCGCTACTGCACATATCTCTGCATTTGCTGCATATAAATTAAAAAATCTGTTTTGTTAATATTTTATGTTTTGCCTTAGACAGCCCTATCTTCTGCAATGGATCGGTTTAATTCGTAGATAATCGCGTATTAATTTCTTTTGGCTTCCGTGTCTTTTTAAATCCTGTCAATTCCATTTCTAAGCCGTTTGTTAAGATATTAAATTCTAATTTTATAATTTTGCAATTATTTCAATTGAAAAGTCAGTCGTTAATGACATAGCGTTTGCTTGATAAGATAGCTATTAAGAAACGATGAAATTTTATATATATTTTATTATATCCTCAATGCTGTTCCTTTGGTCTTCATCAATGATGGATTTTATTTTAACCCTAGTTTATCGAATTATTTCTTTGGGGAAGAAGATTCTTTGACAGTATTGCTCTACTTGGACTTAATACAATCTATTTTTGTCTGAACCATCTTCCTCAAAGCAGTATTTTTTCTTAGAGTCGACTTTACTTCCGACACCGCATTCATTTTATTTAAAAAGTTATGCTCCAGTCTATCCAAAGAAATTTGGCTCCAATATTGAGTGAACTTATGAGTTTAATAGTCAATATCCTTTTTCACTTCGTCCTCGATGATCTGCATTTATCTCTCCATCTTTAATATATAGGCCTTCATTTCTAGTCGACGTTAATCATAGCTTTTCATGGTTTGAACAAAAAAATGTTGCTAATTTGTTTTTTCGCATTCTCGATTATTGATGGCATTTCTGTAGAATCTACACTGAAAATTAAGGATATTTTGAGCTTAGTTGAGAATATTTTTAATAATTTAGAATTTTCTAATCAAATTGTAAGGTATTCCCACCGATCTGCGCTCTTTGTTCTAGAGGTACCCGTGATAATCTTTCAATACTAAGGCTGTATTCTGCTGTAGAGATTTTAAGACAGGACATATTTATTGGAAGTCCTTAGCATCTATTTCTATCATGAGATTGCTAGCTTTATTCTTCACATTCTGAGTATTTAATTCAGTCATTACTGTTTATTATAAAAGGTAATCCAAATGAATTTAAATACTATTGTATTTATTCGAGGATATTTATTTAATTTACTGCTGGAGATGATTAAACCTGTTATTTTTAATTAAAAGATTAGAGATCAACTCAATCACAATAACCTAATTACTCTTCTTCTATAGTATTTAGATATTTTCGGCCAGCTAATATGCGATTATTTCATAATTTTATTACATCAATGAGCGCATATCTTCCCATTAATAAATAAAAGCTCATTCAATTCCTTGCAAAATAAGTTGATCATGTCGATAATCCTGAGTAGTTTCGCAATCAAATGGACAAGGAAATATTAAACATGATGAAAAATCAGGAAACTCATTTGAAGTAGATTCGCTCCAAAATGAGGATGAAGCATATTCAAGACATAACAATCATGCAGAGAGAGCAACTTAAAAAGAAATTAGAAGACAGAATAAAGATAGGAACGGAGAAAAAGATAAAGACCATCTAGGATAGAGTTCAAAGCATGATTGACCTTAGAAAGAGGAAGGAAGAATATGTTGCAATGCAGCTATAAATCAAAAGAAGACAAAGCCTTGATAATTCTCTCAAACTAATTCAAGCAATCTAAGATAGATCCTCCAAAGTACAAAAGATGATTATTAGTAAATCTGCAAGCGATTCGAGATTGAAAACTGTATTATCAAGCCAAATGCAAAGGAAACAAGACTTCCTCCAAGCGTAATACAAAAAAACTGTTGATAAGCTAAAAAATAAAGGACTTTATGACCTCCCTGATCGTCAAAAGATCAATGATCTCTATGCCAAGAGAGCAAAGCACGTGAAAAAGTAGCTTTAAAGAAAAGAAGAGTAAAATTTAAATGCGATAGGCGAGCATTATTCAAAGGTTGATCGTGCAAGAAAGAGGAAGGAATAACTTTTATTAGTAAGATTGTAAAAAATAAGAAGTATATAGCAATTCCAACAGAAAGTTAATCAGAGCAAGTTTCGATAAGTAAGTTAAAAACAGGAAGAGAAAAGAAAAAATATTTTGAAAAAACAGGCATAAAAGATATTCCGAGTTTAGTCTTTAATTGAAAGTCGAGTGAAACATCAGACTTCTCGTGAAAAGATTAAAGTTACTTTGAAACAATAATTTGTAAAGGAATTGCCTTCAATAAGATCAAAGTTTAATTATAAATAAGCAATTCGTAAGCAAATAGCTGTTTTCATGAAGAAAGAACAAGAGAATTCAATAATACGTTGACAGATGATATTTTTCAAATAAATTAATTAACAAATGTATTGTATTCAATAATTGCTCCTTTAATTAAAATCAGCCAACATCACTAAAGCAGACTCATCTTGTTGGACACTACCGCTAGCTGCTTCAGCTTATCCTGGAGACAGTCCACTCGTCTCGCCTACTCCTTCCTTAGCATGATGAACCCTCCCTTCAACTCGTGCCCATTTTCGCTCACATCGGCCTCGCTGATAGTGAAGACTGCTTGAATAGCCCGGAAGTCGACGTTGATATAATACTTTGCCAGTACGGTTAAAATGTTCGCAGCAGTCGCACTCCGAACTCTTCCTTTCGCTGTTGACTCAGTCTCCGCAAGTGAGCCAATGTAATTGTCCACGGCTAGGCCAAGCTCTTTGAGGTCCTCTCGTTTTCCGGCGTCGCCAATCTTTTCGAGGAGGGCTCTGCCCGTAATCTGCCTACCATAAAATTTACTTTGACATTCTTTTCGATGTATCGGGCGAGGAGAAGAGAGAGTTGAAGATAGTCTCCGTTGAGGAGGAGAGCGGTGGCGTATTTGTCAACCAATTTGGGGTTTTATGCGATGTTAGTGGTAAAAGGATTCGTCTCATAGTCGTGGAGGAGATTGACCAAGGTTTGTGGTGATTTGCCGTCGATGACCAGTGTGTATTCCTGATCGATGAGGGCAGTCATGGCTTAGCTTCTGGCACTGACGTTGATTGCCTGATTAGTTTGCATATTGGAATAAGTAATTTAATATAAATATCTTGTTAAAACCATTTATGATTTATACATTTATAGATTTAAGATCAATTTCTCTGATTTTTTCAAGGAATTTTTAAAGACAATATTTATATATTTTAAGTAATTTTAAAATGAGAAATATATTAACTAAAGGCGTAACCATTTTGAAATATGATATTATTGATTTACCCTTGATTTATGAACTAAAATATCTTTTATCAAACTATTGATACCAAGATTAACATATGTATTTATATTCGCCATTATCTTCATAGAATCAAATCTTAAAGTTTTATATTTTTTATCATGCGACATCAACCTCTCCTCTGCCAAAGCAACTTTCAATGTCATCAAAGATGTTTGCTGATTAAAATAGTAAAACACTGCAAATGATAATATATTTATTCCTCTCTACTAATTTACTTGATTATTATTGTAAATTATTTGTAGGTCTTGAACACCAAAATTAAGGATAAATGGAAAAAGTATTGGTTAATCTATAATTGTTGCAAAAATGTAAAACTTGAACCTTCTTGAAAATAGATTCAGTGGATATATTGATTTCAAACTCAGTGATGGCAAAATCTCAGATTTTATTGAAACACCCGATAAGGTAAGAGTTTTCTTTTAGTATGGAGGAAATTAAACAATAAAAAGCCTTTCAGATCAGCATCAATTAATTACAGGACATCCATTAAAGCTCCAATCTGGTGATGTCTCATTACCTCTTGATATGCCTATCAGGGAATTGACAGAAACCGCAAACAGTAGGAAGGTGCTTTAAACCATCATCAACAAAATTGAAAAAAATGAAGATATAAAAGATTTACAGTGTTTTGACATTTCAAAACCAGAGCAAAAATAAACCTTCGCTATTTTCAAAAAGCATATCAAGCAGCTCCAGCCTTCCCCTCCAAGTTATGAATGCTATGAATGCAAGATAACAGCAATTAATATTAGGGATAAAAATATTTAATCTAACATTAGTAAAAATTCTATCCCTTTCAAAATTTTGGAAGAAACTACTTTTTTGGATATCATAAAGCATGTAAATAATATTATTGGGTAAACTGTTTTCCCATTTTAAATTCGAAGTGAGGGAGGATTTAACATTAGAGAAAAATAGTATAGTCAAGCCCTCAAAAAGTTAGGGTTAAAACTTAAGTCTTATATCTTTGATTATCCTTTTGCTATGCCCTATGAATGTTAATTATTAATTGATCTAAGATAAAACAAGCCTTTAAAATTAGAATACACCATTACAAACTAAACTACCATCAACAGCATGATAGACTTTATTGCTGCCAAAACAAGATTTCAGACAAACAATTTTAGAATTACAGACTTAAACAATAAAATTTTAGTATCTGACATTGATGACTATAACAAAAGTTTAATATCAATGGGCTTATATGAAAAGCATTTTGTTTTCAAGATTGTGTCAGAAAACTGTTACTTCAGATCTACAACTCAGTTATTTGCCAGCTCCCAACAGTAAATTAAAACTACAAAAATAAAAGATGTAAGCATGGCAACACAATAAAAAATAATGGGATACAACATTTAAACGGCTGAGAAATAGTTCTAAAATATTTCAAGCTTTATCTAAATAAAAAATATCTATAAATACTATGAGATCAAACTTACAAAACAATTAAATAGTGATTAAGAAAATCAGTTGAAAATTTAATAGTTATAAGAATAATAATCTTCAGAGTCATCTTAATAGGTATAACATGAATAAGGAAAATCATAACTGTAAATCTTTGAATAAAGAGAAAAGAGGAAAAGGCAGAGATCGAAAAAGAAGAAAGGAAAAGGTGAAAATAAAAGAAAAAATAGAAGGAATGGATAAAGTAAAAAAAGAAATTAAAGAAAAAAAAGACAAGCAGAATGGGAGATTCTAAAACAAAAGGAGGATTAACAATAGTCGGAGAAAAGGAAAGTTTAATTGGTTAAATCATAACGAAAAATGGAAAGCTAAGTAGTAAAATAAGAAAGGAGGAGACAATTAATCAAATAAAAACAGTAATTGAAGGAGTTTCTTTAACAAAAAATCACCTTAGAGTGCAGTGGTGATGTATTAATCCTCAAGACCGGAAATAATATCTAATGGATCAGTGCTCGATCATTAGAAACTGGATATTCGGTTTGTGGATTTGATCGAAAGCTTAACCCAACAATATTCAAAGTAAATTCAATTTGTGAGGTCAAAATAGAAGAGCCTGAAAGCTTTTATTCTTTTGAAGTGATGCCCAGTCATACTTTTTCCGCAAATCAGATTATTTGTCATAATAAAGATAGCATCGTGATTGATGCGTATATGATAAATGGAAACAGTATATCTAAACAAAATTTTTCAGTCTACCGAGACAATAAGCTTGGTGATATTTTTGGAAACAAAATGTGTCAAATAGGTGATTTAACTTTGAACAACAAACTTACTTTCGGGGATTATCAACTGTAAAACTTCAAATGTTTATTTGTATTTTAAAATATAAATAACAACCTGAAGGAATATATTGTGTCTGAATGGAGGTCAAACAGCAAATAATTTTCAAATTGGGGATCATCGGATAAAAATAAATGGGAAAAATAATATCTCGGTCTTTACGGAGGTAGAATAGTTCAAATTTCACAGTATCTGAATACTTTAAACAACTCTCAAAAAATGGCAAATCTTTTAGTGGCACCAAAAACTAATCTTCTTAAGCTTGATTTTCACAGTAACATTCGCCCAAAGTATATTATCTATGAAGACAAAGTTAATGCTTAATACAGTAATATCTCTGTTCCTCCCCATATAGTGCAAAATGCATCAAATTTCCTGAATCAGAAATAAGTTTTTCCCATATACTTGTATACTCGAAACGAAATCTATGGTGAATTAAATAGATATTTGAGATAGAAAGAGGAGAGCCATCCTCTTAAAGAGAAATGGCTTACTTTTACAACCACAATTTCAAATAGTTTAAAGAAATTGCCAAATTATCGAGGAACCACTTACAGAGGAATGTCAAATATTAAAATATAATACGCTTTTCTATTAAACAAAAAATTGACACAAGAAAACGAAAGTTATACTATTTTTAGTGGCTTTACTTCCACGTCGAAAAATATAGCGACTGCTCAAGGATTCTGCTCAAATGGTGTGGTTATTACTCTAAAATTATTAAAGGGAAAAGAAGTGCAAAGATTTTCAGCCTATTCTGGTTAGGATGAAGTGTTAGTTGAGGCATTTACTTACTTTGCAATTAATCGCTACAATATCCATTCAAACCCTCAAACAATGGAACTTGAGGAGATACCCATGCCAGAAACAACTAATTAAAAATTGGTCTTTTGGGTTGATGATGAGCCGCAAAATAATCGAGGACTTGCTCAATCTATGATGGTCAAGAATATTTAAGTTGTTTAAATTATCAGTACACGCATCATGAGGATTATCCTTAGGGAATTTTTCTGGATTTTTAAAATGATGGGCAAGAAAATAGTGATTGTATCAGATATGGCACGCTTTGAAGATGGAGCTTGGAACTCCTCAGCAGGAGTCGACCTATTTGAACTCATCTACAATAAATTCGGATTATCGAACAAAGCAATAATCTATACTGGCAACAAAAGCGTGGGCGAATAGAAAGTGAAAAGCAGAGGCATTACCTCAAATCAATGGTTTGTCACAGATAACGGCCAGTAGGTTTTAAGATAAGTTGATAAGGAGTTTGAAAGGATGTGATTAATTGAGTTTAATTTTTAAGATAGTATGTTTTGATTATTGTGTTTAATTTTATAGTAATATGAATACAATAAAGATTAAATGCCAAACTATAATAAAATATTAGAACATAAACTATCAAAGTAATGGGGCATAAACAGAAAAAAAACAGTCAAGAAACAGTCTATTTTACAGAAACTCTATATGTGCTCGTCTTCCTGTCATGCGGTCAAGTGTACCTACACAATGGTCCACATCAAACCATACCTCCACTGTCTCAAGTTTTCTAATTCGCTGTTTAATATTAAGGCATATCTGTCTCGTCATTTCCTTCAGATTTTATTCCTATAGCCGTGAGGATTCATAAGGCACAAAATCATCCTATCGCGAGCTGACGGCCACAAATTTATTAAACCACGACAACCCCTCACAAACTGATAAATTTTGCAGGGTGATGTCTTGAGTAATCTCATTCCTTTCACAGTTTAATTGCTTTAAATTTTTATTTTTCTAAAAATTTGTGAGAAACCAAATGCCTGTTTTGACGAGAGGGTTGGAAGCATCACAAATACCTGCATGAGGAGAAGCAAAGGAAATGAATAAATTCATTAAGTCTTTATATTTCTCCAAATATTTAATAGCCTCACGAGCCACAATTCCACCAAGAGAGTACCCTATAAAGTTGATGTGCTTGTAGGTGTTGTGAGTTTTCATCAACTCGGTCATTACTTCATCCGCCACCATTTCTCCTAGTTTTTCTATAGGTTTATCCATATAATCCTAGATTGATTTAATCAGCAGCCCATGACAGCAGGGGTTGTAAATGTTCATAAAATTACGAGCTTTTTACAAATCCACACTGCTGCCTTGATACCCATGAACGAAAACCACAAGAGAGTCAATATCTCCCGTTGGTTTGTTGATGATTTCCTGAGGATTGCGATTTTAGATGATGAGAAAAGGGTGATAGAGATCCATATCCTCATAAACATTGAGAATGCTCAAAATATCCTCTCTCTTTTTGAGAAATCTTTGCCTTTGTTATTCACGCTCCCCATGGTTAATAACTGAGTAAGTAAGCAGCCACATGGCTTTGGTATGCTGCTGATTTGAGACATCAAGTGCTGCTAATTGATCTATTAGCTGGCAATTGATTGAGAGGAGCAATTAAGCAACCTGCTCCCATAAATATTTTACATTTCTGATAATCTGGTGTGATTCCTAAATGGAAGATATAGTACCTGATAAATAAGCATAAACAACTCTGAGACATCTTAAGTTTAATACAACTCCATCAGTTCGTTTTCTCGACGGAAGTTATCGGTTTTAATCCATTAAAGTTCGTCTAGTTGTTTGCCGTCGGATGTGATTGAGCTACCTAGTGTGGTGTTAAAAAATTTAAACTTTTGATATATCATGCACAGTTTTCTATACCTCATCACCTTTTACGTTATCATCCTCACATAAAACTATTAGCTTGTTTCATGAAACACCTCACGGAATAGCTTGTTTTTTTCCATTCCTAGCCCCATTTCTCTCTCAAATGCTTGGTGATGTCTGACCTACCGAGTTCGAATATCCATCTCATTAAACTATAGTAACTGGTAGTCATTGATTCTTATTTTCTCCCCCATAGATTGAGAGATTAGATAGATGTCTGAAAAAGAAAAATAGTCGACATCGTCAAAAAGGATTCGTTTAAAAGTATTGAGAGATGTAACACCATTAATGTATATCCTTCGACGATCAGAAATGCTGACTTTACGAGTGAGGTCTTGTGCTGCATCGCGCTACTGCTTTTTAAGACAGGTGCAAACGAGTTAGAAATCGATGTAGGTCTTATACTACTGTCCGTACACATACTCGAGTTTAAAAATGCAAGCTGTATTGAATATGATCTTTTCTTCGCTAAAAGTAACATAAAAACTGCGTGTTTATTAATTTACTGTTCGCTTTAGTAGTAGGATTCTCTCTCGTTAACGCATGCTCTTTTGTTCTCTTCCTTCTTCGCCTATTTCCCCTCGATCAGCACCGGAAATCCCTTAATAGTGTTGCCAGTCTGTATATCCTATGCGGTTAACTTGATTCTAAGAGAGTAATGTCCCTTGGAATAGAAACTGAGCACGTTGAAGGATTTGGGGAAGATAAAAAATTAAACAAGTTCTTTGACTATCATTCGAATAATATTTAAAATGACTATCAAGAATATTATAATTTGCGTTTACTCCGCTTTTCCTTCACCTGGGTTGGTGTAGTAGCCACTTTTACCTTCGATTACGCAAGAGAACGGATGGGTGACGTATTCATGCCGCTATAAGGTTGTGGAGGAGAAGACTGAGCTTGAGTTCTGTATTGGGCAAGTTGAGATTATTTGACGTTTGATTGACTGTATTGACTCGCTTTCATCTGAGTGCTTTGAATCTCAGCAACTTGCTACTGAGCTGTAATAAACTTGCCTGCTTTGAAAAATCCGCTTAACGTTTCTCTCTGATTGAATAGGTAACGTCCCTTACCATAGAACTCATCTCTCTCCCACCTTCCGTCATATTAATCCCCATTTGCAAAGACAATCCTGCCATTTCCGTATTTAAGGTCAAACTGATACTCTCCCTCATAATAATCGCCAGTCGTATATTTATAAATGCCCTTTCCATGTTTAAGCCCCCTGAGGAATTATCCCTCATACGTATCTCCATTAACATAATAATAAATGCCCCTGCCTTCTTTTTAATTTTTTCTCCACTAGCCTTTGTAAATACTACCATCTCCAAATTTATACACTCCCTCTCCGTCGAATCCGTTATGTTTCCATCCTCCCTAGTAGTATTTAGTCTTAATAGTCCCTTCCACAAATTTATCTGAGACCCATAGTCCTTCTGCTATCATTTAGTCGTTAAAATACAGCTTTCCTAGCCCTTATCGTACTCCATCTTACCATTAGCCAACATATTTTTATCCATTTGAGTAAATTTGTTCTCCTCCTCCGTTTTTCTGATTCATGTCCCAATCCCCATGATAAAAATTGCCATTAGCATAATACATTTTCCCTACCCCCACCTTTTCTCCATTCTAAAGCTACCCCTCATATCTTTATCCATCAGAGTGGATGTATATACCTTGCCCATGATAATTATCATTTTACCAATCGCCTAAGTAGACAGACCCATCTGCAACATGCAGTACTCCCTGTCCCTCTTTGCTTTGCTGTTGCAATTCCCCAATATAGATAGATCCATCCTCGTAGTTAATCTGTTGAATATTGCGATTTCTGGCTAATGATTCTGGATTGGACAGATAATACGCTGATATTCCTTGATGATGGTTTCTTTCTCATTGGCAAGAAATTGCTGGCTTGATAGTTCATTAGCCTTTCGTCTACTCTTATACATCTTAATTATTGCAAGCAGCCAGACATTTAAAATATTGATAATTGTACAAATCCTATTCGAAGTTTAATCCATTCATTTATGGATATATATCATCTTCATCAGAGGAAGAAGAAACCTTTGGTTATATCTCCCTCGATGACGTTCGCTTGAATCGACTCGCCTACCAGTGTTGCCAGTTTGTCAGCGCATTGCATGCATGCAGGTACCTTGACAGCTCCTTGCCAGTTATAATAGTTAAAAGTCTGTTCAAAAGTAAATTGGGCCAATGACTCCTGTGTCACGCTTGATTTGTTATGCACCACAATATATTGTGTTGGTGTGCATGTCCCTTGGGTAACTTTTTGTGAGGCTATATGGAAATCATAAGTGTCAATGGACAGCTAATCGAAGATGCAACTGCCTGAAGGGGGGTTAAATACTTTGGGAGCAAATTTGCCTCCTGAGTATCCTCCTGAAGCCTCCTCAAAAAATCTTGTGTTAATTTTTTTGTTTACTGTCAAGTAAACAAGCTAAGGTTTGTAATTTTAATTTTTAGTTTTTTGACCAATTTTGAGGATGATTTTATCGAGGGCCTCAAGTTCATTTGGAATTTGCCTTTTTATTTGAGGGATACTCAATCCTTATCTATAAACAATGATCAGTTATGGACCATTTTTATTTTATTTGACGTAGAACTTGGCCCAATTCTCAAAGATAGTTTAGAAGTCCTTTTGTGGAATGTCCTCTTTAGTTTTAAAACCAGCTTTACAATAACTGATGACTTTAGTGCATTAAGAATTAAGAGTGCCAACAAAAGCCAATGTAAATCCCCTCTTTCCTTTGGAAATTGAGAAAGCTCCATACATCATTTTTTTTTTTTGGAAATACTAACTTTTCTTCTGGACTTACCAAGCAATTCCACCCATTTTTTGATTCATTTGAATGAGAATCATGGAGGCAGCAGAGATGGGGTTACCTTTTTGCTTTCTGCTGACTGTTCTCTTCCTCACAAATTGACTGGGAAGTTGGAGATCACATGTAATGAATCTTTTAAGCTCTCCATAGTATCTTTATTCTTGTGGACTTACTAATAATACAATGATTTGAGGCTTTCCATTCTTTTTTATGTCCTCATTGATTTAGGTTTTCCACGAATTAATATTTTGCCCACACGTTATAAAACCAGGTGCAGCTACTTTTATCCCAAAGGCATTAGACGCCTCTTGGAGGAGACCCACAAAATCATCTGCATCATTGTCATCATATTTAGCATTTTTTCCTTGAGAATAGACTAATACCCAGTCTTTTGGATCTATTGATACTTTAAGAGAGTCCTTAAACCTAAAAGATCCTTCTTTTGGCTTATAGTTCTGAGTGCGCAATCTAATGTCTGGTTCAAATAGTTGATAGCCTTCCAGTTTCAAGGGAGCATCTATTCTAATATCGTTTCCTGTTAACGTTTATCTAATTACTTCAATTTCATCAATTCTTTCCTTTGGGGTCAGTCGAGTATAAGGTGCTATTTCCCTCATAGTGCTGAAATTTGACCTTTGCTCATCACTCATTCCAGTCAAAGCTACGAGTTATGGAATTAAGAATCCTTTAATCTCTGTTTTTTATATACTGCCGTTACTGATATATTTTTTATCAGTTCGAAGGCAAACTTAAATCAAAGGCTGGTTTAAGGACTTAATTTTGATTCCATAATTTTATTAATAATATTTAGCATAAGTTATCTTGCCAGCTCTCTTCTCATGGAAAAATTATGATTTTGCAGTTTGAGAGTAGTCTACTTTGAGAATTTTGTATGTTCTATAACGACCATACCGAGTGATAACAGTAGCACCCACAAAGGCCTTTGCTTAGTCTTGGGAAAGTCTAGACAATTATTCCAAGAAATTGGATGATCTCAAGACTTTAGAGCAAACATCTATCTGAAGTGTCAAGCCTTTAGTTAATTTACAGAGAGTAAATTTAAACCCTCTCAGCACATTGAGTCCGACTTAATGAACCTGAATTTCTTTCTTATCAAAATATTTGCCTCTTGTGATCTCATCCATATTCTTATTTCTGAGTTTTTCCTTTAGTTTGTTATTAAATATCTGAAAGACCATCTTCAGTCCATCAGGCGTTTTTACTAAATCTGCAGTATTTAGTGATTTGGTCGGCTTTATCAGCACTTAGAATTTGTGAGTCACCTCTTAATATTTGAATTAGGTTTTTAGAGTAAGGGGGATCTTGAGATTTTATTCTGCCCATACCATATTTCCAGCTGCAGTAATGTAACCTATTTTCTCTTTGAGAGTTTTTTTTAGACTTCGGATCACCTGAAACAGTAATTACTTAGAGTCCTGCGAAATTTAAGGCGTCGTCTAAAAAGTAAATTGATAAATCGAAGCATTCTTCGATCCCAGTTTGATCTCATAGTAATTTGACAAAAAGTTTCTTCTTTGACTGGCGGGTAACTTAATGACAACCCCAGGCTGCCGCTGTGGAAGTTGATAAATATGAAATTGCTCCGGCTCCATATTAAAAATAATAGTTGATTCAATAAAATATGAATTTATGTACTGTTTATGCTCCGAAATATCAAAATTTGCTTTTCTATAACACCATCATAAGATTTAAGGTCTTTTCATTTGCTCTTTGTTTATTGTTATCGTTTGTCGACGAAAAGAAAATTATTGATTGATTGTCTCTGAAAATTTAAAAAGAAAATGGTATTTGCGCTCGTATTAATTTAAAAATACAATACTGAACGTTTCACAAGTATTAAATTTTTACGAAAACCTCAAGAGATATTAACCAATATCCCCTTATCTGTTGTGATTTTATTTGTAAATTTCGAAAATAAGTAATAAAATGCGATTTTAAACAGCAAATAAGATGACAAGTATAAAAGACATCAGTAGACGAGACTTTTAAGATGATTCCTTTCTATTACTGACTTAATAATCTCTTTTATTCAATACTTTAATGAGTGGATGGTGAAGAATTAATAAAAATGTATTTACTTTATAAAAAGTAAAAGAGAGAAAATTTATATTTTTTATGATTCCTAATAATGATTTGTATTAATAATTTATCACTTTTAAATCTTAGGAAGATGCCATAGTACCAATAATATATATGAATTACATCAATATTGATGAGATGGTATTTAATTTTATTAAAGAGTAATCCAAGGTGAAAAACCAAATGGATCGATAGTGGATTAGTTTTATTTCCATACTTTTTGCGGAGAAAATCTACGAAGCCTCTTATCCATATAG